>JGI24143J45723_1000015_pt1 | contig 78849 bp, 72 predicted proteins | sample BarGraIncu00432A_FD_45723 | JGI IMG/M metagenome (IMG submission 45723) | reverse complement strand
CCCGCCGATATGAGCTAACAAATACGATACCGGCAAAAGAAAAATCATTTGTCGGATAAAGGATGCGATCATACTCACATGTGCCTTGCCGATGGCCTGAAAACTTGTGCCGATCATAATCGACACACCGGCAACCGGAAACCCCAAGCTGATCGTTCTGAGACAATGAATGCCAATTGTCATCATCTCTTCCGAAGGATTAAAGGCTGACATGATTTGAGCCGGGAAAATCCAGAAAGCCAGTGTTCCAATACACATAAAAGTCAGTGCAATTGTTGATGCCACCTTAAGTGTTTCCCGATACCGCTTTTCATTTTTTGCTCCGAAATTAAATCCGAAAATAGGCATCGCACCTTGTGCCAAACCGAATATTGGCATAAAAATGAAGGACTGAACCTTGAAATAAATACCGAAAACAGCCACTGCCGACATACCAAAGGTCGTCAGAATCAGATTATAACACGTTATCATAATGGATGCCAAACCTTGCATGATAGCCGATGGTAAACCAACCTTTAAGATAACCTTGATAATGCTTCCATCATAATGAAATGATCTAAAATCCAGTTTCAACAAATTGTTTTTGCCTTTGAAAACTACAAAAAGCATATAAATCATTCCTATAATCTGTCCAACTACCGTTGCAATAGCAGAACCTCTTACCCCTAAGGCCGGGAATCCAATCAAGCCAAAAACAAGAATTGGATTGAGAATAATATTTAATACCGCCCCGAGGATTTGTCCAATCATCGGTTTAATCATATCGCCACAACCCTGGAGCGTCGCAAAAGCAGCCTGAGTAATGATGCTTCCAAAACTTAACATGGTAACAATTAAAAGATAATCCCGCCCTTGGGAAATAATCAGTTCGTTATTCGTGAATAAACCGATAAACGTTTCTGAAATAAAAAAGCCAAGAACCACGATCACAAGGGATAGAATGATGGCAATAATAAATCCATGTTCGGCTACATTTACAGCCTCACCCTTTTTTTTCTCACCCAAACGTCTTGAAATTGCTGAGTTGATCCCGACTCCCATTCCGACGCAACAGGAAATAATGATCATTTGGACTGGAAAGGCAAGAGAAACAGCTGTTAAGGCTTCTTCTCCCACTTGCGCCACAAAAATACTATCGACTACATTGTACATGGCTTGAATAAGCATGGAAATAATTGCGGGTAATGACATTAAAAAAAGAAGCCGGGGAATTGGAACGACTCCCAGCTTATTTTCTTTTTTAACTTGAGTGTCTTTCATTTGACTCATTGAACCTCCTAAATATTTATTGAGATCAATAGAAAATAAAAAGACAAACTTATTAAGGATGACATTCTTCTGTTTGTGTCCATCACAACGAACAGAAGAATCCTGTTCGTTGTGATGGACACGCGACAATAAGAAATGTGTCTTAACTAAAGTTTGTCTTCAATCTAATTAATCTAATTATTTCTTCTTTTTTGATATTTCTACTTTAACCTTACGGTCTTTGATTATTTTACCGTTTAATTTTTTTTCAACTTTTTTTGCCAGTTCTTCATCTACATCGACAAATGTAAATTTATCGTACATATCAATGTTGCCAACCGAAGAGGATGAAATACCGCATTCTCCACAGATAGCTCCTAAGATATCACGTTTCTGAGCCTTGTCTTTTTCTCCTACGCTGATAAACAAACGTTTCGTTTTTTCAGGACCTGATCGGTGAGAAACACCCTCTCTGGATCCGCCTTCACGACGAACGCGGCCATCTCTGCTATCACGTCCATCTCTTCGAGGACTGCCTTCGGATCGTCTTGGACGTCTTTCCACAGCATTAAGATCTTCGGCTTCGGATAATGGTAATTGTGACTGAAGCAATACCGCCGCAATGGTTTCTGGTGTGTAGCCTTTTTCCTTAAGGTCCTCAACTATTTTAACATAAACATCTAAGGTCCCTTTGTTGCCATTGCCTTTTTCAGCACGTATTTTAAATCGTTCATGGAAATGAGCGATCTTAATGTCATTGATAACATCGCTGGTTGGAATCAAACCGCGTTCAATGCTTTTCTTCGTGTAGTCTGTGATTTTCTTGAGTCTGAATTGGTCACGAGATCTGGCAAGGGTTAAAGATAATCCGCTTTTTCCGGCACGGCCTGTTCGGCCGATACGATGCACATAATATTCTTCATTGTCCGGCACATCATAATTGAATACAATATCAACATCATCAACATCGATCCCTCGAGCAGCCACGTCGGTCGCAACCAGGATTTCAATTTGTCCTCGGCTAAACTGCTTCAAAACTGCCATTCGAGACATCTGTCTCATATCGCCATGGATTTTGTCCACAGAATAGCCCAGTTTTTTCAAATCATCAGTGATGTCATCGACATATTTTTTGGTGTTGCAAAAGATCAGTGATCGTTTTGGTTTATACACTTCTAAAAGTCGAGTCAATGCCTCAAACTTATTATGGTCACTAATATTAAAGTATTTTTGTTCAATACCTGGGGCAACCATGTTTTTAGGCGATATTTCAATCAGGGTTGGATTTTTTAAGTATTTTTCAGCAATTTTTAAAATCGGTTTCGGCATCGTTGCCGAAAACAATGCTGTTTGGATATCATGTGCTATTTCATCAAGAATTAATTCAATATCCTCTCTGAATCCCATGTTTAACATTTCATCTGCTTCATCCAAAATAACCATTGATATATCATTAAGTTTTAAAGTCTTTCGTCGCATATGGTCCATTACACGTCCTGGTGTTCCAACGACAATTTGTACTCCGGATTTAAGATCTCTAAGTTGTGCTTCAATAGAAGCCCCCCCATAAATAGGTAAAACCTTGATACCTTTTTGGAATTTTAGAACTTTTTTAAATTCGTCTGAGACCTGTACAGCCAACTCTCGGGTTGGGCAAAGAACTAAAACTTGTACTTTTTTTATAGTAGGATCAAGCTTTGTAATGGCTGGAATCGCAAACGCAACAGTTTTTCCTGTTCCTGTCTGTGATTTTCCAATGAGGTCTCCTCCCATCATTAATTTCGGTATCGCTTGCTCTTGGATTTCGCTCATGTCTACAAAGCCCATTGCTTCGATGCCTTGCAGTAGTTGTTCATTAATCTCTAATTCTGTAAATTTCATTTAGTATCCTTTCTCGAATATATAACGTCTTATTATACATCAAACGAAATAAAAGAACAAGCAATGCTTTGTTATACTTAAGAAATAATGAGTCTGATTCATATTGAATTTTAATTAGTTTCTCGTTTGGCACATTCAATAAAAATACTATTCATAAGCTAGGCACATGGTGTATACTCTGCTTAAGAAACAATCTTAATAAGATTGCCTTGTTTTTATATGAAAACTATAACTATTATTGGAGGAAGTCAATGTCAACTTTCGGAACACGATTAAAACGACTGCGTATTAACAGGGATATGACCCAACAGGATTTTGCTGAACATTTTGATTTAAACAAAAGTTCAATTTCTAAGTATGAGAAGGATAAAAACCTTCCTGAAAATCAATTGCTGGTTGAGATTGCAGATTATTTTGATGTATCGGTTGATTATCTTCTTTGTCGCACTGACAATCCTACATCATTAAATGATGCAAAGCTTAAATCTGAAGGCTCTTTGAATTCGACAGAGCAACTGGCAAAACCAATGGAGATGAAAGATCTTCTTGGACTTTTCGGTTATGCCATGGTAAGTACAGAAGGTAAAAAGGAAATTTTGGATTTCATCAATTTCAAGCACGAAGTTCTGGTCCAGCATTATTCAAAAAAAGAAACGGAATAGGCGCTTAAAAGAGGCTGTTGTACAACAGCCTCTTTTTTTTATTAATTGTTGATTGTTGTCTCGATTTTCTTTAAACTCCCAAGCCATTGGGTTACACTGGCATCGGAAGGCATGCGCCAATCCCCCCGGGGTGAAAAGGATACTGATCCAACCTTCGGACCATCCGGCGAACAGGATCGTTTAAACTGCTGGCTGAAGAAACGTTGGTAAAAATTTTTCAACCATTTAAAAATAATTTTTTTCTCATAAACACCTTCAAAAGCTTTGCCGGCTAAAAAATACACTTTTTCAGGTGAAAATCCGTATCTCACCACTTGAAAAATGAAAAAATCATGCAGTTCATAAGGACCAACTGTTTCTTCTGTTTTTTGGGCAATTTTACCATTCTCATCAGGTGGCAAAAGTTCCGGTGAAACCGGAGTATCCAATACATCATATAATATTTTTTGAATTTCATTTTCTTTAGAGTGCTCGGCTACCCATTCCACCAAATAGCGAATGAGCGTTTTAGGCACGCTGGCATTCACATTATACATAGACATGTGATCACCATTATAGGTTGCCCAGCCAAGAGCCAATTCCGAAAGGTCTCCTGTTCCAACGACAATTCCGCCTAATTTATTTGATAAATCCATCAGAATTTGAGTCCGTTCTCTGGCCTGAGCATTTTCGTAAGTTACATTGTGTAATGTTATCGGCTGTCCAATGTCTTTAAAATGGGCTTTGCAAGCCTCCACAATGGGAATTTCATGAAAAGTTGCTCCCAGCCCCTTGATTAAGGCAACCGCATTATCGTAAGTTCGATCGGTGGTTCCAAAACCCGGCATGGTCACCGCATGAATTTTTTCTCTGGAAATATTAAATCGATCACAGACACTGACACAAACCAGCAGTGCCATCGTCGAATCCAGGCCACCTGATATTCCCACGATCATGGGTGCATTTCCAATATGCTTTAGACGACTGGCTAATCCCATGGTTTGGATATTAAATATTTCTTCGCATCGTTCACTGCGCCGATTTTGATCTCTTGGAACAAACGGATGCGGATTGACTTCCCCATCAAAATCTTCAGTTTCTTGAGTTTCGAAGAGGATCCTGCGATAAGGCTTCTCTTTAATTAAATCCATTGAATCTAAAAGGGTATGTTGTGATTGTCGGTCGTGAATTAACGACTCAATATCAATGTCTGCCACCAAGATTTCATTTCCGAGATTGAATTTTGGCAGTTCTTTAAGTAAAACCCCCTTCTCGCAAATGATGGCATTTCCGCCGAAAACCAAATCACTTGTCGATTCTCCAAATCCAGCAGATGTATACAAATAAGCTAGATTGCATCGACCTGACTGTGAACGAATTAATTCTCGTCGATAATCACTTTTCCCTACAATTTCATTGCTGGCTGATGGATTTAAAATAACCGTTGCGCCTGCTAAAGCCTGAAAACTTCCGGGCGGAATCGGCATCCATAAATCCTCGCAAATTTCTATTCCAATCACGAATTCTTCCATCTGCGCATTTTTAAACAGCAAGTCTGTACCAATTGGAACAGTTCGTGAACCAATGGTGACTTCCGTTTGAACGAGTGCTTTTGAAGAAGCAAACCAACGTTTTTCATAAAATTCCTGATGATTGGGAATATAGGTCTTAGGGACAATTCCCAATATTCTCCCATCATTAACGACTGCCGAACAATTGTATAAACTGCCGGCGACGACTAATGGCAGCCCCACAACAATGAGTGCTTTTTTTTTGTCTGACCATCGGCACAAATCATCCAAAGCTTTTAGTGCATTTTTTTGAAGTTCCCGTTGAAAAAACAAATCGCCACAGGTATAACCGGTAAGGCAAAGCTCTGGAAAAAGCAATACCTCAATGCCTTGATTAAAAGCTGTTGTTGCCAATGAAATTATTTCTCCAACATTATATTCACAATCTGCCAATTTTAATTTAGGAACAGCGCAAGCTGTTCGGACAAAGCCATATTTATGCATTTATCTCACCTTTTATTTTTTATTTCTCAATGAATATCAATGAACATCTTTTATTATATCCCCATTTATGATTCGTGACAATCTTATTTTATTTTCCACAGGCTGTGCTTAATTCTCGTTTTTTTATACACAATTTTGTGTTCCTATATTTCACCCACACTTTGGCTCTATTGGTTCCTTTAGACTATTTTAAGTAGGTTTGTCAACAGTATCCACAGGTAAAGTGCGAGTTATCCACAATATTCCACCGTTTTTATCCACAGCATCAAAGTTATCCACAGTTTATCTTGTTTATGCATCTTGTGTTTTCGTCCATAAAAAAAATCAAGATCTAGGATCTCGATTTTTTTATACATTATTTTTTTGCTGCTAACGCTGCTTTGATAAAGCTTTTAAACAGCGGATGTGGTTTATTTGGACGTGATTTGAACTCTGGATGTGCCTGGGTTGCAACAAACCAGGGGTGATCTTTAATTTCTATCATTTCAACAAGAACCCGGTCAGGTGACATTCCGGAGAAAACAAGGCCTTTTTCACTAAGAATCTGAATATATTCATCATTCACTTCATAACGATGTCGATGTCGCTCATTGATGTTCTTCTCTCCATAAGCTTCCATGGCCTTCGAGCCTTCCAACAGGTCACAGGGATAAGATCCCAGGCGCATGGTTCCACCCATATTGATAACCTTTTTTTGCTCTTCCATCAGGTTAATCACTGGATAAGGCGTTTCTGGATCCAGTTCAATGCTATGTGCCCCTTTAAGCCCTGCCACGTTTCTGGCAAACTCAACAACTGCGAGTTGAAGTCCTAAACAAAGGCCTAAAAAAGGAATCTTATTTTCACGGGCATACTGGATTGCATGAATCTTTCCTTCCACACCGCGATGACCGAAGCCCCCTGGCACGAGAATACCGTCTAAATCCTTTAACATCCGGGCAACATTTTCTTCATTGATATCTTCTGAATGAATCCACTTTATGACAACCTCAGAATTATTGCCAATACCACCGTGGCGTAATGCTTCTGCAACAGACAGGTAGGCATCATGCAGCTCAACATATTTTCCGACTAAGCCAATGGTAACTTTATTTTCAAGGCTTTTCGCTTTTTTAACCAAATCTTTCCATTCTCTTAAATCCGGTTCGCCGCACTCGATATGCAGTTTTTCACAAACCAATTGTGCCAAACCTTCTTTTTCAAGTATTAATGGTACTTCATACAGTTCAGCAGCATCAATATTGGTAACCACCGATTTTTTATCCACATTACAGAAAAGCGATATCTTTCCTTTTAAACTGTCTTCCACTTCCTTTTCAGATCGAAGAACGATAATATCCGGTTGAATTCCAATGCTGCGCAATTCTTTTACCGAATGCTGGGTAGGTTTCGTTTTAAGTTCTCCGGCCATTTTTAGGTAAGGCAACAAGGTCACATGAATATACAATACATTCTCAGCTCCCAGATCTCCCTGGAACTGACGAATGGCCTCCAAGTATGGAAGACTTTCAATGTCGCCAACGGTTCCACCAATTTCAGTAATAACCACATCCGGATGGCTATACTCCGTTACTCGGAGAATGCCATCTTTAATTTCGTCCGTAATGTGTGGGATTACTTGAACCGTTCCGCCCAGATAATCTCCACGGCGTTCTTTGGAAATAACATTCCAATATACTTTTCCTGTCGTTACATTGCTGAACTTGGAAAGATTTTCATCTGTGAAACGTTCATAGTGTCCCAAATCCAAATCGGTTTCAGCCCCGTCATCTGTAACGAATACTTCCCCATGCTGATAGGGACTCATGGTTCCTGGATCAAAATTCAAATAGGGATCGAATTTTTGAATGGATACCTTAAGTCCTCTTGCTTTAAGCAGTCGTCCTAATGAGGCACTTGTAATACCCTTTCCAAGCGAAGATACAACACCACCCGTGACAAAAATATACTTTGTTTGCATTAATTCCATGCTCCTTTTTCTTTTACATTTTCTTTATTACACAATAAAAAATCACCACAAAAAATTGAGTTTTTTTTTTGCAGTGATGCAATTAATAACACTATTCTATTCTAACTTTTTATAAAATCACAATAAGAATTTGCTTACATAATTAAATTACTCATTGATTATAGCATTTTTTTTCTAAAGAATAAAGAAAAAAACACAAATAAAATGACAAAGCGATCCTAAAATCACAAAAATATGAAATAATTCATGAAATCCAAAGTCTTTTGACAAATTCGGCTTTTTGATGGCATAGATTACCCCGCCAACCGTGTACATTAGGCCGCCCCCAATTAACAGTAAAAAGCCTGCGAGCGAAAGGGCATAATAAAGAGGCACTAAAACAAATAATGCAAACCATCCCAGGAAAATATATAAAGCCGTCCCTAACCATCGAGGCATTTGAATCCAGGCCACTTTAAGAACAATCCCAATGAGAGCCACTCCCCAAATAGCGATCATCATTCCCATCCGCATGGTTCCTGTCAGACAAAGCAGACAAAATGGTGTGTAGCTGCCAGCTATGAGAATAAAAACCATGGAATGATCCAATTTTCTTAAACGCAGTACCTTCTCCTCACTGCCAAGAGAAGCATGGTAGGTAAAACTTGTAAAATATAAACAGATCAGTCCGAGACCAAAAGCAAGAACTGAAGTTACGGTCAGCGGAGTCACATTATTTTCTGCTATAATCAGCCAAAACATGGCAATAACGCCTACCACTGACAATATTCCCCCAATAAGATGGGTTAAAGCATTAATCGGATCACGAAATCGATTCATCATACGCCCTTTCATACATAGTTTCAATAACCATGTAATATTATTTTTTAAATATATCATATGTGTGCAATAACTGTCAAATGAATTTGCCTATTGTTTTTTTTGTATTATTCGTTTATTATAATAAGAAACGCTTACAAAGGAGCTATCATGAACGAACAATGGCTAAAAGCCGCAATAGCAGAACTCGAACTGACAAAACATATGGAACTCAGCAGTATTCCAAACATCAGCTTATATATGGATCAGCTTACCACCCTTTTTGATCAAAACCTTTCCCATAAAAAACGTCATCTGGAAGACAAACTCCTCACAAAGACAATGATCAATAATTATACTAAAAACAAGCTTCTAAAACCTGCTGAAAAAAAGAAATATACCCGGGATCATATTATTCTCATGGTGTTGCTCTATGAACTAAAACAGATTTCCAGTATGGACGACATCGAGGCCCTTTTCTCAATGATCCCGGTTCAGGAAGACCCGCAATATCTTGACGCCTTGTATCAAACTTATTTAGACTGTGACGATCAACTTCTCGCTGACTTTCCCGCCGAGGTGCAGTCTATTTTTTCCGCTGTCAAAGAAAAAACCACCCCTTCAATTTCTGGAGAGTGGCTAAATGAAGAAGATATTGAAAAAACGAATACCCTTCTCACTGCTCTATTACTATTTCAAACAGGGGTTCATTATAAACGGCTTGGCGAAAAAATAATTGACGAATTACTCAAATAAACGCTTACGTTTTTCTTACGGCGACCCCGTCAAAATCATCTTTACTGGTTTGACGCCCTGGCGAAACCACGCAAAATTCGTCATCCCATTGTCCTGAAACGAGTTTTTCTAATGGAGAAATGTTACCCTGACTAATGACCACCTCGAGTCCGATCAGTTTTCCAATATCGTTAACCCGAGGAAGAGCCTCTTTAACATCATATGCCCCGGTATCAATCAGCATGAGATTCTTGTAATTCTTAAACATGATGTTCGCGACCATTTTTGCGCGTTTTTCACCATATTTTTCAAGGTTATGTTCATACTCCTTATCTAATGATTTATCACCCCGCAACCATCCCTGGGTTAAAAAATACGTGTTCGTACGAATCCGCTCAAGGTTACATTTTTCACACAAAAGGATATCAATGCAATCTCCAAATCGCGGAATGATGATTGTTGCCTTTTCACTTTTTAAACCTAATAGCCCATTGCCGCAGTTGCCATAAGCAAACAAAAGCTCATCATAACACCCTTCTGCTTTGTTTATTTCCGCCTGTAGCGCATCTCTTAATCGTTCTGGAGAGTCATGAAGATTATTTGGCATCCAAACGGTCTCCATTTCAATACCCTGCTTTTTCATTGCCAATTCAACCTCGTCACGTATGGTTTCACAAACGATTAATAGTCTTTTCATATAAATTTTGCACCTTTTTCTACCAGCTTTTTCGAAAGCATTAATAAAGAAAATTTTTTTTTCTATACCATCAAGTATAACCCTGTTTTCTTTGTTTTCAAGGAAATATTATGATAAAATTTCCTCTTGATATTTTTTTGTCCATGAAGAACTTTGTGTTATAATGGCATCGTCAATAAATTTATAGTATTGAGGAGAATGAAAATGGATAAAACATTATTTCGAAAAGAAATATTAACGCGGCGAAAAGAAATTTATTCCGCAGATACTGATACCAAAATCATCAATAATTTTTTAGCCGGCGATCTTTATAAAAATGCTGACTGGATCATGGCTTATGTCAGTTTTGGAACAGAAATCTATACGCATGATTTTATAAAAAAAGCCCTGGCTGATGGCAAACACATTGTTGTTCCCATTTGTAATCCTGATCACACCCTCACCTTATCTGAAATTATTAACTTTCCAGCAGATCTGGAAGAAGGACATTACGGCATATTGGAAGTACGTAAAGATTGTCTGCGGATTGTCGATGCCAAACAACTTGATTTGGTTATGGTCCCCGGTTGTGCATTTAGCCCCTGCGGACACCGGATGGGTTTTGGCGGCGGTTATTATGACCGTTTTTTAGAAACCATCAGTGATGATTGTGTTACCGTAGCGCTCATTCGGGAAGATTTTGTTTTCGCTGAAATTCCCATGGAAGAGCATGATAAAAGCGTCAACTACATGGTTACTGAAAAATGTCAGACCTGTTGTTCCACTCAGGAGGACTAAAAAAAATGAACATAACCGAAGCCATCAACTATATAGAAGCTACGCACAAGTTCGGTACCCGACTGGGACTTGAAAGTATGAAAAACCTGCTTAATGAAATGGGCAATCCTCAGGACAAACTAAAATTTATCCACGTTGCCGGTACAAACGGAAAAGGGTCCACGTCAGCCATGATTGCTGCCACATTAAAAAACGCGGGTTATAACACCGGTCTTTTTACTTCGCCTTTTTTGGAAAAGTTTAATGAACGCATTCAGTTGAATAATGTGCCCATCGATGACGAAAGTCTCGTTTCTGCCACAAGCTTTGTAAAAGAACGAATCGAAGTCCTGCTTGCCCAGGGCGAGCCCCATCCTACGGAATTTGAAATGGTCACCGCGGTCGGGCTCCAGTATTATTATGAAAAGCAAGCTGACATCGTAGTGCTTGAAGTCGGCTTGGGAGGCCGCCTTGACGCCACCAATATTATTAAAGATCCGGTTGCCGTTGTCATCATGAGCATCAGTTTGGATCACACCGATTATCTCGGTGAAACTATCCCTGAAGTTGCCTTCGAAAAAGCTTCCATTATTAAAGAAAGCTCCGATGTGGTTGTTTATCCTCAGGACCCTGAAGCGTTGAAGGTCATTCTTGATTTTGCCAAATCAAAAAATGCATCCGTGATACTGGCAGATCCTAAGGATATTTCTATTGAACGATTTGACGGCCATTCCCAAACCTTGACCTATCTGGGCGACCATCTGGATCTGGACACTTTTCAGTTAAAGCTGTTAGGCAGTCATCAATCCCTTAATTGCCTTACTGCTCTTGAAGTGATTGCGCTGCTGATTAAAAAGGGCTATCACATCAATTCCGATCATATTAAAGCGGCATTATCCGCGGTAACTTTCCCCGGGCGTTTCGAAATATTTTTAGAATCGCCGATTGTACTTATTGATGGTGCGCATAACAGCAATGGGATTCAAGCCTTTGTAAAAAACATGAATCGATACTTCCCCGAAAAAACAATCAACCTGTATTTCGGAATGCTGGCAGATAAGGATATTGAAGTCTCCTTGTCATTCTTGGTTCCTATTGCCACTACCATTCATACGCTGACTCCCAACAGTGATCGAGCGATGCCGGCAGAAATAATGGCTGCGCTCATTCATGATACCTACGGAAAAACCGTTGATTTTTATGACACGATGGATGCAGCCGTCAAAAGCATCGACCTGACTAAAAAAGATGAAGTCAATGTTTTCGTCGGTTCTCTCTATATGATCGGAGAAGCCCGAACTTTGATTCGCAAGAATTTAATGTAATCAAAAAATGACAAACCTTAATGGTTTGTCAGCGGTTGTCAACAAAATCGTCCTGGAGATAATTGTAAATCGTTGTCTGCTGCATGCTCGTACAGGCTAGTGCCTGTTCACCATGATGCTGACAACGAATATTACGATTCTCTCCAGGACTTGCTTTTTGTCTTTGTTGCTGCAATTAGTCGAGTTCTATTGCACTGTTTAGGAGCGCAATCACGGTATCCTTATCAGCCGCTCTAAACAGCTCATTCCTTAATACGGTAGCGTGCTTAAGCCCTTTGGTGTAAGCGGCAAGATGCTTTCGCATTTCGCGAAGACCGGCTTCTTCATTTTTTAAAAGACATAATAACTCAATATGTTTCAGTGCCACTTTTATTTTTTCCCGGGGTGTCGGTTTTTCAGCTTCTTCACCTGTTTTTAGATAATGATTTATTTCTCGAAATACAAACGGATTGCCAATGGCCGCTCTGCCAATCATTAATCCATCCGCTCCGGTAGTTTCAATCGCTTTTTTTGCCGCTGCTCCGCTGTTGATATCGCCATTTAATATAATCGGTATTCCCGCGTTTTTCTTCACTTCGCCGATAATATTCCAATTGGCTTTCCCGGAATAATAGGCTTCTCGGGTTCTTCCATGAATGGTCAGAGCTGCTGCTCCTGCTTCTTCAATACCTTCTGCAATTTCTCGAATATTGATGGATTCATCATCCCAGCCGATCCTCGTTTTTACAATCAACGGTTTTTTAGAAGCCGTTACCAACGCTTTTACCACTTTAAATAATAACTCCGGTGTTTTCAGCAAAGCTGATCCCTCTCCATTTTTCGTTATTTTCGGGGCCGGACAACCGGCATTAAAATCTAAAAAGGTATAGTCTGTTTCATTAATATAATTTTCAACCACTTCACTTAAAATATCCGGTTCAGACCCAAATATTTGTATACCTGCAGGTGTTTCCTCCTTAGTGGTAATCATCAGATCAGCAGTCTTGTGATCCTTATAATAAAGCCCCTTCCCGCTAATCATCTCCGTAAAAGTTGCACCGGCTCCATATTCTTTTGAAATCAATCGAAAGGGTAGATTTGTATAGCCTGCCAAAGGTGCCAGGAAAAGAGGGTTTTTAATTGAAATATCGCTAATTTTGAATTTATCATTTTCGTCGAAAATTCTTCCTCCATCTTTCATCCCTATCGTTTGTTTTTATCGTGAATGATCTTTAACCCTTTGAGTGAAAGCTGGGGGTCATAAACACTGATCGCTTCTGTTTCCTGATAAAATAGCCGACCATATCCGCCGGTTGCTACCACCTTCATGTTTTTCAGCCTGGTTTCCTTCTTAAATTGTTCAATAATATATTCTACCTGTCCGATATATCCATAAACCAGACCAGCCTGCATGCTGGTGACGGTATCTTTTGCCAATATTGAAGCTGGTTTTTTTATTTCAATATTTGGTAGTTTTGCTGCGCTTTTCCATAATGCATCAATTGAAATCTGAATTCCAGGCGAAGTAACCCCAGCGGAAAAAACACCCTCGGCGGTAATATAGTCAAAGGTGGTTGCCGTCCCAAAATCAATCACGAGAACGGGGCCTCCATAAATACTATAAGCTGCCACTGCATCGACAATCCGATCTGCCCCAATTTCTGATGGGTCGGCGGTGTTAATCGACATGCCAGTTTTTATTCCCGGTCCCACCACCATTGATTCCAGACCAATGAATTTCTTAATGCCATTATTCAGAGAATACATTATATTTGGTACAACCGAAGCAACAATAACACTTCTTATCTTATCAAGCGACACCCTGGAATTTGAAAAAAATGATTGAATTAAGACCCCATATTCATCTGATGTTCTGGGCGTTTTTGTAACAAAACGCCAGGAACAAAGAATTTCATCTCCCTGAAGCACTGCTAACTCTGTATTTGTATTGCCAACATCAATCGCTAAAATCATTTCTTCCTCCTAAAGGTTCTCATTAATCTTTTTCATCGCTTTTTCCATAAATCGACGCTTGTCAACAACAACGCGTTGGTGGGTTGCTTCCCCTATTTTTTCTATTTTATCCCATGCTTCAATTTTAAAATTCAAAGCTCTTTTTTCCTGGCTTACCAGTGTCGCTTTAATTTTAATTTCCATACCCACAGGAGAAGCCGCTATGTGTTTTAAATTGATCTGAACACCGACCGTCGTATTTTCTTCTGACAGAGTAAGTCCTGATCCTTCAAATGCCGTATTTTCAATCCAGGCAACCAACCTTGGTGTGGCCAGTACTTCTTCGCCACCGCTGCCTAAAACCAATGCTGTATCTTCTTTATTAACAAAGAATTTTTTTTCATAGCAGGTTCCTATTTTAATTTCTTCCATATCTTAAATTTCCTCCAACTATTTCAGATTTGATTATATCTTATTTATTATCTAAAAGAAAGCCATTATAACATAACGGCTGGGCGTATAGACAATCAGTTTGCTCAGAAATTATACCGACAACTGATTAACAATTATCGGCATAGCAGTTTCACAACAGTCTAAAAGCCGTTATAAAATAACGGCTTTCGTTTAACACTATTTATTCGATTTGAGCATCAACTTCAATTTTCACCATTTTTTCATCATCTCTTTTTTCTTCAAACAACGCTCTGAACTCATCGCCTGTTACTGTTTTATCTCGTAAAAGCCGAGTAGCTATTTCCTCTAGTTTATCACGTTGGGTTTCAAGGATTGAACAAGCACGTTCATAGGCATTTTCGACAATGGTTCGAATTTCTTTATCAATGACTGATGCAACCTCTTCGCTGTAATTACGAGATCGTCCCAGATCACGTCCTAAGAATACTTCGCCGCTATCTGGATGACCAAATGTCATAGGACCAAGATGTTCGCTCATTCCCCATTCCGTGACCATGCTTCTGGCTATGCCGGTAGCTCGTTCTATATCATTGCTTGCCCCAGTACAAATATCATCCAGCGCAATTTTTTCAGCAGCTCGCCCGCCAAGCAAACCGCAGATCATTTCCAATAGTTTGTTCTTGCTCATATGCTGACTATCATCATCCGGCAGTGACAGTGTATAGCCTGCCGCCATACCACGAGGAATAATTGAAATTTCATGAACTGAATCACAATTTGGTAAAAGATGCATCACAATGGCATGCCCTGCTTCATGATAAGCGGTAATATGTAAATCATCCTCATTCACTACCTTACTTTTCTTTTCCGGACCGGCAATGACGCGCTTGATTGCTTCTTCCAACTCTGTCATGGAAATGAGTTTACCATTGTGTCTTGCTGTCAAGATCGCTGCTTCATTCATCAGATTTTCCAAATCTGCTCCGGTAAATCCCGGCGTACCTTTTGCAACGACACCTAAATCAACTTCAGGTGCCAATGGTTTATTCTTTTTATGGACATTAAGAATTTCTTCTCGTCCTTTAACATCTGGAATCCCAACTGTGATCTGTCGGTCAAAACGACCTGGTCGCAGCAAAGCTGGGTCTAAAATATCCTGCCGATTGGTGGCGGCAATAATAATAATTCCCTCATTGACCCCAAATCCATCCATTTCAACAAGCAATTGGTTAAGTGTTTGTTCTCTTTCATCATGTCCGCCGCCAAGACCTGCGCCACGATGACGACCCACTGCATCAATTTCATCAATGAATATGATACAGGGTGCATTCTTTTTGGCATTTTCAAAAAGATCTCTTACTCGGGAAGCCCCGACACCAACAAACATTTCCACAAAATCAGAACCACTAATTGTGAAAAATGGAACCGCTGCTTCTCCGGCAACTGCTCGAGCCAATAAGGTTTTCCCAGTACCCGGAGGACCCACTAAAAGGATTCCCTTCGGTATCCGCGCTCCCAGTTTTCGATAACGCTCAGGGGCTTTTAAAAAATCGACAACTTCTTCAAGCTCCTCTTTTTCCTCATCGGCACCAGCTACATCTTTAAATGTAACCTTTGTCTCGCCTTCAACGTGAAGCTTTGCCCGACTCTTTCCAAAGGACATAACTTTACCACCGCCGCCGCCAGCCTGTTGGCTAAAGACAAGAAAAAAGACGACCATTAATACAATAAGTACCACTGAAGGTATTAACGAAATCCACCAGGAATCCTGTTGCTTCGTAATCGTTACTTTTATGTCATTTTGTAAAATATATGATGATACTTGTTCATCAATAACATATTGTGGCACCACTGCCTCAAATTTTTCGCCACTTCGCAGGACACCCGTCACATTGGAATTGTTTATTTCAATTTCGGCTACCTGATTATTATTAAGCTCCGTCAGCAATTCACTGTAAACAACGGTTTTAACCTCATCTTTCATGGGGTTTAAAAAGGTTACCGCGACAATAATGACTACTAAAATCACTAAATAGAATCCAATCATCTTAAGGTATTTATTCAAAACACATCACTCCTCTCTAAATATAATAGTTGACTACTTTTTGTAAAATTATTTTTCATATATTTCTTTTTTTAAAATCCCGATATAAGGCAGATTGCGATATTTTTGAGCATAATCCAATCCATAACCGACGACAAACTCATTTGGAATTTCAAACCCGATGTAATCAGCAATGACCAGCTGCTCCCGACGGTGTGGTTTATCAAGAAGGGAACATACCTTAACATCTTTTGCCCCTAAACCGTCAAAACGGTTCAACAGATATTTCAATGTATTTCCAGTATCGACAATATCTTCAACCAATAAGATATGGCGTCCCTGAACCTCCATGGAAAGATCTCCCTTAAGCTCAATTTCACCAGAACTCTGCGCCTCACAGCCATAACTGGATGCTTTTAAAAATTCAATCTCAATTGGAATGCTTATTCTACGAATTAAATCCGAGAAAAAAACTGAACTTCCTTTCAAGACACAAATAAGTATAGGATACTTTCCTTGATAATCTTTTGTAATCTGGGTACCAAGTTCACTGACACGTTTTTCTATTGCTTTTTCATCCACCAAAATTCCCTGAATATCGGATATCACACTTTTCTCCTAACATAAGGTCACATTCACCTTTAATATATTTTTTGTATTGAAATCTGCTAAACATCGTCCATTGATGGCATAACCAATAATCCACAGCACTTCGGAATTCATTGCCAAAAGAGGAATTCCATCTCGCAAATTTCGATCAATCTTTTTGTCGATAAAATATTTCTTGATCGTTTTTTTTCCTGAAATACCGGATGGATAAAAAAAGTCCCCAGACTTTCGACTGCGCAAATATATATTTTCATTCATTTTATCATAATCAAAATATTTTTCACAATGATTTTCCAATTCTTTTGAAAAAAAGGACATTTTTTTTCTAAACTCATCTTGTGTAACAATCTTCGACTCCAGGATTATCCCTTCCCTGGAAAATATCCAGGTTTTATCGGGAACGATTCGTTTCGGAGTTACGACTGCTTTATTCATATCTTTTTGCCTATTTGTCACTATCACCCAATCATAACGCCGCATAAGCAGAATATCATGGGGAAAATGAATTTCCCATGTCGTCTTGTCGGTTTTTAGCAGATGATAAAACGTAGTGATGTGATTGTACTCAATTTCCTTTAAACTACCCTTAAATTCGAAAATTAAACGGCGCAGTATTTCTTTTTGAACCACTGGCTCTTCACAAAGCCACAATTCACGGTCAAGAAAAACAACGTCATCTTTTCTGGAAACCAACTGTTTCTGAACTCGATCAACATATTTTTCAAAAAACGCCTCATACTCGTTCGCGATTTTTGTAAACTCATTAAAATGAATTTCCGCCTTGGGGTTGATCTCCAAGATCATGGGCATAATATCTAAACGTATTTTGTTACGTGTATAATCTTTTTGGAAGTTGGTTGCATCTGTCCGATATGCTAAATGATTTTTCTCGCAATACGCAACAATTTCCTTTTTCTCCAAACATAGAAACGGGCGGATATAATAATTATTTCGGCTGGATTTAATACCTGAAACACCTTTTACGCCGGTTCCGCGAATGAGCCGCATGAGCATGGTTTCCGCCTGGTCGTTAATATGATGCCCCAAGGCAATACGATTGTACCCATTCTCCTGCGCCACTGTTTGAAAAAAATCATACCGTTCATTTCTTCCGGCTTCTTCAATCGAAATTTTTTCATTCAATGCGATTTCCTGAATATTTCGTTGTCTCGAATAAAATGGAATCCTTTTCTCTTTGCAAAAATTTCTGACAAACTCTTCATCCGCATCGGCTGCTTCGCCACGAAGACCATGGTGAAGATGTGCCACGCCAATGGAAACTTTAAAGGACTCTTTGTATTTATCCAAAAAATATAATAAAGCCAGCGAATCAGCTCCACCGGATACGCCGATGAGAATATGATCGCCAGCCTCTAAAATTCCCTCTTCTTCAATATAATTATTTACTTTTTTCTCCATGGACTCACCACTTCAGTAAAATTCTCTTGAAATAAAAAATGGTGGTCGCTACAGGGCTCGAACCTGTGACCCCCTGCTTGTAAGGCAGGTGCTCTCCCAGCTGAGCTAAGCGACCACGCTAAAATGTTAAACTGGATTACTTCTTTATGATTTCAGTTTTATGATTTCAATACAAATCCACTGCGATTTTAGTGGTGACCCCTAGGGGACTCGGACCCCTGTTACCGCCGTGAAAGGGCGGTGTCTTAACCACTTGACCAAGGGGCCATTTATTTATATTTGAAATTTTTTCTATGGTAGCGGCGAACGGAGTCGAACCGCTGACACCGCGGGTATGAACCGCGTGCTCTAGCCAACTGAGCTACGCCGCCATGAAAAGTAATTTTTTTAATTGGTTGCGGGAGCAGGATTTGAACCTACGACCTCCGGGTTATGAGCCCGACGAGCTACCAAACTGCTCCATCCCGCGATGATTAAATTTAACGAAAATTAAGTGGTGCCGAGGACCGGAATCGAACCGGTACGATCGAAGGGATCGCAGGATTTTAAGTCCTGTGCGTCTGCCAGTTCCGCCACCCCGGCATATTTTCCTTTTTTTTCGTTTGTTCCCTCGTTCGAGGGACAAGTGTTATTATACTCCCACGAAAATGTGAAGTCAAGCTTTTTTAAAATATTTTTTTTATTCATTCCATTTCCATGACAAAATGGCGGTATGCAGCACCTTCAAGATTGTCATAATCACAGACTGTGAAGCAGTTTTCTCCGGTGATTTTAAAAATATTTAACAATAATAATGCGCCAGCAAGAATAATGTCAGCTCTTTTCGCCTCCAGTCCTACAATATTTTGTCGTTCTTGGATGGTTTTACCAGACAAATTGTCAATCATGACTTCCAGCTCGTCTTTCGTAATCGTACTCTTATGAACCTTCTCACTGTCATAGATCTTTAGTTCCTGCTTAATGGTTGAAAGACTTGTGGCTGTACCACCAATGCCGATCAGTTTATATGGTTTTGATGGCAAAAAATCTTTGGTTCTTTTTGCAAATTCCGAATAAATTCTTTCATTCAGTTGTTCCAGTTCCTGAGCAGTCGGTGGATCCGAAAATAGATATTCTTCGGTACATCGGACACAGCCTAAATTTAGACTCATCATTTTTTTTATTTCATTATTTTCTCCATAAATAAATTCTGTGCTTCCTCCCCCAATATCAAAAATAAGTATTTTTTCATCAAAACATTGGGATACGCCGACAAATCCAAGTTCAGCTTCAGCTTCTCCTGAAATAACCTCAATATTAAGTCCCAGCTTTTCTCTGATATAGGCCGTGTAATTTTCGGTGTTTTCAGCATCCCGCATGGCACTGGTACCAAATAGGTAAAAATCTTTAACACGATAATCTTCTGCAATGTTTTGAAATTCTTCCAGCGCTTCAAAATTTCTCTTTTCCGCATCTGGATGTAATCGGCCGGTCTGGTTCACACCTTGTCCCATTCTTGTATATCGGACTGACTTATTTACGCGAATCAGTTTGCCTTCGCTATTTCTAAAGATAAGCATTCTCGTAGAATTAGTTCCAATATCAATAACTGCCAAATGTTGTTTTTCATTTATATGTTTTCTTTTCGTGTTTTTAATATCGCTGTTCAACTGTTAGCCCATCACTTTCTGAAGCCTCTTTACTGTGTATCCACAATTACAATCGTTTCATCTGGATAGTATAAACCCAGGTATTTGCGCGCAAAATACTCCACATAAAATTTGCTTCCCATTTGTTTAACCTGTACATCTAATTGATTGCTTCGAACTTTTTCATCTTCTATTTGTTGTGCAATTTGGGTTTTTTGTTGTTCTAACTCATAAAGAGCCACCGCATTGCTGGCAAAAAGATATATTGTAAAACCCACTATACATACGATGATCAGTATCTTCAGAAGACGTTTTTGAATAACTCTTTTTGTTTTTTCGTTCATATTCCGTTCTCCATTTTAATTGCTGCCATTTACAATTCCCGATACATATCTGCAGCGTGTTCCTTAGGAGCATGTTCTAATATCTCCAAAACTTCGACCTTCTGCTCACCATCTCCATAACGTATGGTAATAATATCTCCCGGCGACACCTGATCTCCAGGTTTAGCAACTTTACCGTTAATGGAAATGCGTCCGCCATCACAGGCATCTTTACCAACAGTCCTGCGTTTAATTATCCTTGCATTCTTTAAAAATTTATCAATTCTCATGCGTTCCTCTATAATTTTTTTCTAAATCAAAAAACTTCGTTGCTTTCACGAAAAAACAAAAAGCCAGAGCAAAGCCCTGGCTTCTGTATCGTTACTTACTTATTGTTCTTATTATTAACTTCATCTTTAAAGCCTTTGCCTGCTTTAAAGCCAGGGGCTTTAGAGGCTGCTATTTCGATGGGTTCTTTTGTTCGTGGATTAAGACCGGTGCGAGCCGCACGTTCTCTTACCTCAAAAGTTCCAAATCCAACCAACGAAACCTTGTCTCCATTTTTCAAGGTTTCAACAACAGTGTCTAGAAAAGCACCTAAGGCCTTCTCTGAATCTTTTTTTGATAAACCTGACTTCTCTGCCATTTGGGCAATTAATTCTGATTTGTTCATTTTTTCCTCCATCTGTTATTTTCCAGTATTCTATGTGATATATTATAAGCTCGTTCGTACGTAAAACACAAGTATTTTTTGCTTTTTTCGACTTTTTCCATTCTCAAAGCCCTTTTATCCGGTTCCAAATAGCATCCAATTGATCAAATTTACAGTTTTTTAAGGTTTTTTTCTCTTGACTTGCGATTATTTCCATCTTTTCAAAGCGATGAATAAATTTTTGCGTCGCATTTCTTAAGACAATCTCCGGCTGAATTCTAAGCAGTCGGGCGACATTTACGATCGAAAAAAGCAAATCGCCCAGTTCTTCTTCAATATTCTCTTGCCGATTTTCCTCTAGCGCTTCTCGCAATTCTTCCATTTCTTCATCAACTTTTTCCAATGCCAGGGATGCCGTTTCCCAATCGAATCCGATTTTCGCCGCTTTTTTCTGAACCTTATATGCCTCCATTAGCGCCGGAAATGTTTTCGGTATGCTTTTCATTTCTGAAGAAATTTTATGGCTATCCGCTTCTCCTGAAAGATCAGTTTCTCCTTTTTCCAAGCGTTTAATGGCATCCCAGTTCGTTTCAACTTCGTCAGGATCAAATTCCATTTTATCCATAAAAACATGGGGATGTCTTCTGATCATTTTTTGATTAATTCCGCTAATCACCTGATTCATCGAAAAGCGATTTTTTTCACTGGCAATTTCGGCATGAAAGACGATTTGAAATAGCACATCCCCTAATTCTTCAGCTAAATTATCCCAGTCTTCATTGTCGATGGCTTCTAAAACTTCGTAACTTTCCTCAAGAAGGTAACTTTTTAAACTTTCATGTGTTTGAGCCCGATCCCAGGAACAGCCTTCCTCGCTTCGCAGGGTTTTCATCATATCAAGAGTCCCGTTAAACCCCAAATAAGCATCTTTTTCCGCTGGTATATAGAGGCTGGTAAGATGATTGATGGCATCCATTCGATCCAGCTCATAAAGACAGATTTCCCGAGCTATTTCCTTGCCCGGAATTCCCGAATTAATTAGCAGAATCACCTTTTTTTCGGGATCATACTGTTCCATTAATCCAAGCTTCAACTCGGATGCGATATGGTTATCATACACCTGCGTCACCAAAATACCCTTCTGTGGGTCCGGAGGACTCTTGATACAATCAACGGCATCTAAAATTTCGATCCCCTGGATCGGATCCTCTTCCAGAGCATTCATGGTTACATCTACAAAACTAACTCCGGGATAAATGCGATAATCAATTCCCTGAATTTTTGCTGTTTCAATCAGTTTTACCACTGTTTTTTCCCCAAACAGAGGATTTCCCGGAACCGCATAAACAATCTTTTCACCGGTTCTCACCACTGACAAAAGTTCATTAACAATCTTATTATAAACAACCTCAAAAGAATCTTCAGTTTCATAATAATGGTCAAAACTTTCATAAACAATTCCTTCTTCCCGAATAAAATCCATCACCGGATGGATTTCTGTTCTGAAGAAATTTCGATTTTTATTTTTTAATAGTTTTAGTGTTTCCAGCGTCATATGACCTGGATTTCCGGGGCCTAAGCCCACAATATCAATTTGTGGCATCTCAAAACATCCTTTCTTAATCATCTCCGGTTATGAATATGATTGTTTTTTCTTCCCGGGATAAGCCCATTAATGCGATTGTACACAACCAGCAATTTCTGACTTCCAGGAAGGTATCTAATTTCCTCTTCTGTAATTCCATTTATTAAAATCATAATAACAGAATAAACCAGCGCCCCAACAATCAGAGCAACTAAGATCCCCATAAATCTGCCCAAAATCATTGCTACTCCCGTATAAGCCAAATGTGTTATAAATCCCATGATAACAGCAGCGAACAATGGCTTAATAAGCATATGGAAGAAATCAATTTTTACTCCAGTAAAGCGTTTTACTGAAAGAAAGTTTACCACAGTTAAATAACCAAAGGTTATCATACTGCTGATAACGATGCCCTGGATGTTAAACGCCGGAATAGAAAGAAATATCCACCCGGTAATAAAACGAATGATGATGGCCACGCCCAGGTTAATAAGGGGGATCCGAAAGCGATCTATGGACTGAAGGATACTCTGAAAGGTATTCGACAGCATCATGAAAATAGTTGCATAGGAAAAAGTGCTCAGAATGGCTCCGCCATAAGGAGCCCCCGGGAAAAGCAAGTCAAATATGCCATATGAAAGCACCGATAAACCAATACAGCAAGGAAATGCCAGTAATAAAATAATGCGAATAGACAGCATTATCTTCTGATTCACTTCTTTACGGTCACGACGAACAAATGATTCGGAAATCGTCGGGATCATGGCCACAGCCAACGTTCCACTTAAAATCAACGGGATGTTAATGAGCTGCTCGGCATTAGTGAAATCTCCAAACATCATGGTGGCAGTCACTTCATTAAAGCCCGCCACTCCTAACCGCGAAACATAAATAAATGAGTCAATGGTTGAAAACAGTGAAACTAAAGCTGATGTTAGTGTAACTGGGATGGAAATGATAACTAATCTTTTAAAAAGCCATCGATTGGAACGCTGTCGCCTTCTTGTTCGCGTTCTTAAAAGACGTTTGTTTTTTGTTGCAAAACTATGATAAAGATAGCTTAAAAAGGCTGTGGCTACAATTCCTCCTGCCGTGGCTCCAAATACGGCTCCTCCGACCCCCAGACCGATACCAAAATTGCTGACTAAAAACCAACATAAAATCACACCTAAGAAGACGCGGATAATCTGTTCGACAATTTGTGAAATAGCTGTTGGCGTCATAATTTGAAAACCTTGAAAAAAGCCTCTGTAAGCAGAGCAAATGGATATAAAGAAAGGTGATAAGGCAATCGCTACAATTGCCGGGTAACTTTCAGATGTCCAGTGTGCCGTTTTAACAATCCATTCTGCGCCAAAAAATAAGAACAATGTCGAAGCACCGCCTAATATTACCAGTGCCATCATTGAAAGTTTAAACGCTCGATGAGCCGTTGCATACTCCTTCTTGGCTATATTTTCAGAAACCATTTTTGAGATTGCCAACGGAAAACCAACCGTTGATACCATTAATAATAAATTATATATATTGGTAACATTTCCATAGATTCCATTCCCATAACTTCCAACCAATTGATACAATGGAATTTTAAAAAAAAGGCCCAGCAGCCTAGATAAGATACCTGCTGCCGCTAAAATAGTAGCGCCTTTTAAATAACTTGATTTTTTCTCAGACATAAATAAACCTCTTTATTTTTTTCTGCACAACCCAATGATTGACCTTTGTCTTTGCAGATTTTTTTATTATATCCTTTTCGCTGTAGCAGCGCAATGAAAAAGCACTGAATATCAGTGCTGGGATAAGTACTTTTAGACTGTCGACAAAATGCAAAAGCAAGTCCTGGAGACAATCGTAAATCATTGTCTCCAGGACGAGTTTATCAATGTGCTTATTTAAATTCTTTTTTCATAAACTTTTACGTTTAAATCTGTTTTAAGCTGATTAACATAGGCATCTGCCGGTGATATGATGTCATAAATACTGATTTTTGTTTTAGCAACAAGTTTATCCTTAAGTTTTGTGTATTCATCTGTGACCTTTTCACTTTTAAGTGCTGCTGTTATTTCGTCTTTTTTATCTTCCATTGATGCTACTGTACCTTGTGTTTTGCCGTAGACAAAAATAACATGGTAGCCGTAACTTGATTTTACCGGCTCGCTGATTGTGTTGACATCCATATTAAAGGCAGCATCTGAAAACTCCGATACCATTGAGCCATAAGTAAATGCGCCTAAATCCGAAGCATCCTGAACGCCATCCGTACCCTTGTATTTTGCCATAATTGCATCAAATTCTTCTGAAGTTTTTACATCTTTTGCTTCTGCATAAATCTGATCAGCCAATGCCTGATCTGTGGTTAAGATATGTTTTGCTGAAACTGTACTCGTATCATATGACTTCTTATTGTCATCATAATATGTTTTAATTTCCTTGTCTGTCACTTTTATGGAGTCTTTCAAACTTGCCTGGATGGCCATGACAGTCGCTGAAGCAGTGGCCTCCTGTTTTTCAAAGTCGCGGAACTGAGCGACGGTGAGATATTTTGCGTCCAGGAATGACTGTAAATTCGCATCCCCTGAGAGCATATAATTCAAAAAAGCATCCTGAGTCGTGATGTAATTATCAATATCAGCTTGATTTGGGGTGATATTGTTTTCTTCTGCATATTTTGTCATGGCTTTTTGTTCCGCAATCGTATTAAAAATCGTCTGGTTGGTCGTCTTCATTGTTGCCGCATCCGTTGCCAAAGCCTTCTGAGTTTGATAATAGGTTGTTAATTCTTCATTGGCTAAACGAAAGTTATAAATATCTTTTTTTACATCATCATCACCAATTTTTCCGACGACAGTATTCAACTCTTTGCTGGGATCAGCTTTCAAAGCATTCTCATAATTTGTTTCCTGAGTGCTTGAATAGCTATAATCGATCAGAAAATCCTTCATAAAAGCTTCAAAGGAAGTTGCGTCGGTGTTGTAAGCTGCCAGCTCAGAAGCATATTTATCATCGCCAAGCGATGTTTTTAAACTGCTTATCATGCTATCAGAATTGGCAGAGATCGTGGCTTCATCAATCGTGACGCCATCCTTTTTCGCCTGAGCAGTCAAAGTGTTGACCCGAACCAGATCATTCAAAATATCCGTTCTTAACGTCTTCAAATCGGCCCCAGTCGGAAAAGTCTTACTGCTTGAATCATAATACATTTGATAATAGGCCATATAATTATTAAAGCTTTCTTTCAATATTGGTGTTCCATCAACTTCCGCTACAACCTGCTTTTTATCCTTTTCAGGATCCACTTTAACTAAGCTGCATCCGCTAGCCAGTATACCGATGAGGGCAACCCCAATCAGCAGCAGGGATACGCTTCTAAATCTTTTCTTTTCCATGTAATTCTCCTTAATATTATTAATAATCTTGGACAGTTTAACATAAAACAACAGCTTTTTACCTTAATTCTTTGCTGCTGCAGCAATTGAAAGAAATTTGCCAAGCTCACTTAAATAGGTCTGATCCTTTTCGTGTTTTAATAAGATCTTCCAGCGTACCTGATCCCTTTTTCCGGCATTGAATTTTATATTATATTTTTCAAAAAGCTGTCTTATTAATTCAGGATCCGGAATTGGTATGTCCCGGTTATTATCGAAAGTGAATAAAACACTATTTCCTCTTTCCCGAATTTCAGTTATTCCCAGAGATTTTCCTAAGTGTTTAATCATCGCCAGTGCCATAAGATTGTAGACTCCATCGGGAATTTCTCCAAAGCGATCTAACAGTTCATCTTCCAAGTCCTCATAATCTTCTGCCGATTTAACATAGGATAATTTTTTATAGATATCATATTTAAGCTCTTCATCCGAAATAAAATTCTCTGGAATATAGCTGCTGACATTTAAATTGATAATGAGTTCGCTGACCGGGTACTCTGGTTCATTGCCCAAACGCTCATTGACGGCTTCATCCAGAATCCGACAATAAAGTTCATAACCAATGGTTGCAAGGTTGCCTGATTGAGCTGATCCCAAAATATTGCCAGCCCCCCTGATTTCTAAATCACGAAGAGCAATTTTAAATCCCGAACCAAAAGCCGTAAAATCCTTGATTGCTTTTAAACGCTTCTGAGACAGTTCTGAAAGCACCTTGGGCCGATGGGTCACATAGGTATAACCTTGAACATCGGACCGGCCAACACGGCCGCGCAATTGATACAATTGTGAAAGGCCCATGTAATCTCCGTTATCTATAATAAGCGTGTTGGCGTTCTTAATGTCCAATCCCGACTCGATAATCGTGGTTGTCACCAGAACATCATAATTGCACTCTAGAAAATCCACCATAATGTCTTCCAGCTCTGATCCCGTCATTCGTCCATGAGCCACTACAATTCGAGCTTCCGGGACTAATTTTTGAATTTTTCTGGCAACTTCAAAAATATCATGAATTCGGTTATGGACAAAATATACTTGGCCATGTCTCCCCAGTTCCCTTTCGATTGCATCTTTAACAATGGCCTCGTTAAATTCCATCACATAGGTTAAAACAGGCCGCCGTCCGGCTGGTGGTTCATCAATGACGCTCATGTCCCTTACCCCAATCATCGACATGTGCAGGGTTCTGGGAATGGGTGTTGCGCTCAGGGTTAGGACATCAACATTTTCTTTTAGTTGCTTAATGCGTTCTTTATGCCCCACTCCAAAACGCTGTTCCTCGTCAACCACAAGCAATCCCAGATCCTTGAACTTCACATCTTTTGATAAAAGACGATGGGTTCCGATAACCAAATCAATTTGCCCCACCGCTAACTCCCTGATCGTCTTCTCCTGTTCCGTTTTTGTTCTAAAACGGCTGAGGACTCCAACATTCACCGGATACTTTTTAAAGCGATCCATGACGGTTTGATAATGCTGTTGCGCCAGAATGGTTGTCGGTACTAAAAAAGCCACTTGTTTGCCTTCCATAACTGCTTTGAAAACCGCTCGAAGCGCAACCTCGGTTTTTCCGTAGCCCACATCTCCGCAAAGCAAACGATCCATCGGACGTGTCGATTCCATATCTGCCTTAATTTCTTCCACCGCCTGAAGCTGGTCATTGGTTTCCTCATGCGGAAAGGACTCCTCAAACTCTCTTTGCCAGCTGGAATCAGGGCCAAAGGCATATCCCGTCAGGCTTTGTCTTTTAGCATACAAAGCAATCAATTCATCCGCCATCTCTGCAACAGCAGCCTTTACCCTGGATTTTGATTTGCCCCAGTCATTGGTTCCCAATTGATTAATCTTAGGTTTCTTCTCGCCTGTTCCCACGTAAACCTGAATGGCATCCATTTGGTCCACCGGACAATAAAAACGGGCGTCATTAGCATATTCAATGACCATGAGATCTTTAATGGTTTCATCAATTTTTAATTGCTCAATGCCGCGGTAAATTCCAATCCCATGGGTATCATGAACCACAAAATCGCCCTGGTTAAGCTGCGTAAAGGAATCAATTTTTCTTCCTTTTTTCCGTCGACGCTTCTTATCCCGGCCAGATTCCTTTATAATTTCACTTTGATTGATACAAACCAATTTTTCTTCAGGGAGTTCAAAACCACTGCTTGTTTCCCCGATTGATAACTGAATACCCGGTAAAACATCATTAGTAAAACGATAAATCTCTGCCTCAGCGAATAATTGTTTTAGTTTTCCCAAACCCGCCGCATCCCGTGCCCGGATATGAATGATTGCATCCTTATTAAGCTGCTTTTGAGTGAATTCAATAAACAAAGGCAGCTGTCCTAAAAATGAGTCATTGTCTTTCACGCCCATGTCCAGAGAGATTCCTTTTTTTCCTCGGGATGTAAATAAATGATATTTTAATTGGGTTTGTTTTTCCAAAAATTTTTCGATTTTTGAAAACGAATAAAATTTATTCTTTTCTTCCGGAAACATCAAATAATCCCGCATCAAAATTTCGAGATCACTTTGTAATTTTTTTTGAAAAATCCCCTGGGCTTCTTTTATTCTGGGCGGTTCATCCCAAATAACAAGACACTCTTCCAAATAATCCAGCAGCGATGCATCCGTTTTCGCAAAAGAAAATAAGGTTTCATCATGTCCAGTTGGGTCCTCGTTAATCCGTTCAATCAACCCGATATATTCAATATTCTCGTGATATCTTTTTTTGATTTGTTTTAACGCCTTATTTCGTTCATCTTCTTTAAGAATAATTTCCCGCCCTGGAAATATTTTTACTTCCTCAAGGTTATGCGTTGACAATTGCGTTTCCGGATCAAAACTTCGAATTGATTCAATGATATCCCCGAAGAAATCAATCCGGTAGGCTTGAACCCCCGTCGGCGGAAAAACATCAATAATCCCACCACGACGAGCAACCTGTCCCTTTGCTTCAACTTGAGAAACCGCTTCATATCCCAACTCAAAAAGACGTTTTGTTAATTCCACCGGATCACAAGTTTCCTCCAGAAACAAAGAAAAGCCCAGCGCTTCAAATTCTTTCCGGGGCATCAATTTTTTTAAGAGTGTTTCGGCACCCACTACCACGACAAATTTTTCGTCTGATAATAGTTTTTCAAACGCTTTCAATCGCTGATGACTAATCTCACGGCTGTGAACATCAGCAAAATAATCATGGATTGGTTCCAGGGGAAAATAAAGCACTTTTTGCGGCAGGATTGTTTCCAGCTCCTGAGTTACTTTTTGGGCCTGATAATCCGTCGCTGTTACATAAAGAATCCGCTTACTGGCATGGTGAAAAACTTGGCCAGTAAGGACTTCTTTAAAACCACCATTCATATTGGAAAGATTAATTATTTCTCCGGAAGACAGGTGATTGATGATTGTTTGTATTTTTTCTACCTTCATAAGGTTTTGATAAAGTAATTCCATTTGTCACTTCTCTCATTCATAAAACACGGATAGCCCAGGTTTCTCAACCCGGGCCCATGACTGTTCGATATCTTTTACGTTCTCTTCATTATTTTCAATTTTCCAAACGCTCCGTTTCTTCTTTTTTTCTTCGGACATTCACCTGATTCATTGCCCGGTCAACTCCGTCTTTTACAAAATAGTCGATCCCTTTAACCGCTTCCATCACGGCACTTTCCATTAATGGGATTTCGCTTTTTGCAAAATGCCCTAACACAAAACGAATTAAATCGGCGCCTTCTTTTGGTCTGCCGGTGCCAATCCGAATTCTTGGAAAATCCTGACTTCCCAAGCTCTGAATAATGGAACGCATGCCATTATGGGTTCCGGCACTTCCCCGCTGCCTTATCCGCACATCCCCAATTACCAAATCAATATCGTCGTAAATTATAAACAGATTCTCTAAAGGTACCTGGTAAAAATTCACCAGACCAGCGATACAAAGCCCGCTGTTGTTCATGAATGTCGTCGGTTTGGCCAGCAAGATCTTTTCTCCAAACTCACGATAAACACCGGTCAGGCCATTCTGCTCTTTCTTTTTCACTGTTATGCCTTTTTTTTCGCTAAGATAATCAATGACTTCAAAACCAATATTATGTCGGGTTCCATCATATTCTTTGCCAATGTTTCCCAGTCCCGCAATCAGATACATGCTTTTTATCCTAAGCGTATCTTCCCACAAAAAGCTTACTTAAAGAGCGTCCAAAATGTACATAATCAATGGCACGGCCAAAAAGAGTTCCAGTGGATAGAATTTTTATTTTTTCAATCTGTTTTTCTTTTGGAATGACCAGGGTATTCAGGGTTACTAATTCTTCAATAGCTGAATCCTGGATCCGCTGAATAGCCGGACCCGAAAACACGCCATGGCTGCAAGCGGCAAATACGGAATTAGCACCAAGTTCAACCAAGGCATTTGCCCCACTTGTTATGGTCCCGGCAGTGTCAATCATATCATCGATTAAGATACAATTTTTCCCTTTAACATCCCCGATAACATTCATAACCGCTGTTTCATTAGGACGGGGACGTTCTTTATCAATAATCGCAAATGAACAATTTAAGGCTCTTGCCAATTTTCGTGAACGCTTAACACTTCCGGCATCCGGTGATACAACTACCATATTCTCCAAATTTTTGTCTCGATAGTATTCTGTGATTAATCCACTCCCTGATAAATGATCCAATGGAATATCGAAGAATCCCTGAATTTGGTTTGAGTGAAGATCCATGGTGATAACGCGATCGGCTCCAGCCGTTGTCAAAAGATTTGCCACTAATTTTGCAGTAATAGGATCTCTTGATTTTGCCTTGCGATCCTGCCTGGCATACCCATAATAAGGCATTACCGCATTAATTCGCCCTGCCGAAGCACGCTTCATAGAATCAATCAGAATTAGCAATTCCATTAAATTTTCGTTAACCGGCGTTCCTGTTGATTGAATAATAAACACATCAGCACCACGAACCGATTCATTAACATTGATTGAAATTTCGCCGTCACTGAATCTGACAACCTCAGCATTACATAATTGTATCTCCAGATACTCGGCAATTTCCTTGGCCAGTGCAAGATTTGAGTTCCCGGCAATAATCTTAATTCCACTATACTTTCCATCCATACGTTTCATACCTCTTCTTAATTTTCTCTTTTTCTATATTTTTTTATGGTGTCTACTTATTTTTTAAATAGCCAACCTTATTAACCTGTCTGGCTCTGGCGATCGCCAGGCTTTCTTCCGGCACATCATCGGTAATGGTAGATCCCGCAGCGATGTATGCGCCCTCTTTTACAGTTACAGGAGCAATGAGGTTGGTGTTACACCCCACGAAAGCGTTCTTTTCAACAACCGTTCGATATTTTTTCTTTCCATCATAGTTCACAAAAACAGTTCCGCAACCCAGGTTCACATTCTCTCCTACGTCACCATCTCCAATATACGTTAAATGTGCTGCTTTTGCTCCATCAGCCATTGTAGAATTTTTAACTTCCACAAAATCACCAACCTTGCAATGTTTGCCAATATGACTGCCGGGACGAATATAGGCATAAGGACCAACGTTTGTATCATCATCCACGCCACTATCCAAAATAGTGGCGTGTTGAATCGACACACTGTTGCCAATTTTTGCATTCACTAAACGGCTGTTTGCCCCAATTGTACAATCCCTGCCGATAACGGTCGCTCCCTCAAGAATGACTCCGGGGTATAGAATGGTGTCTTGACCCACTATCGATTGACTGCTGATATAGGTGGTTGCCGGATCAATCATGGTCACTCCGGAATTCATCAGCTTTCGATTAATTCGCCTTCTCATAACGGCTTCAGCCTCAGCAAGTTGACTTTTTGAATTAATTGCCTGAATATCTTCATAATCCGGAGTAATATAAGTGCCGGCCGTTTTTCCCATTTTTCTCATAATTTCGATAATGTCAGTTAGATAATATTCGCCCTGAACATTTTCTGTTTTAAGCTCTTTTAGCGCAAAAATAAGCGTTTGAGCATCAAAACAATACATTCCTGAATTAATTTCCTTTATTTTTATTTCTTCCTGAGATGCATCCTTTTCTTCCACAATTTTAATCAGTTCAGCTGATGAATTTTTTATCATCCGGCCATAACCGGTTGGATTATCAAATTCTGCAGTTAAAACCGTTACGCTGTAGCCATTGTTTTCATGCACCGACACAAGACTCTTGATTGTTTCCGGTCTAATTAAGGGAGCATCCCCTACCAATACGATCAGATTTCCCTTGAGTTCATTAAAAAAAGGCAACGCTTGTAAAACAGCATGTCCGGTACCCAGCTGTTCTTTTTGAAGGATTGTCTCAATCTCGGAAGGAAGGCTCTCTTTGACTGTCTCGGCCTGATAACCGACAATCACTCCAATATCATTGATCCCAGACCCTTTGCTCGCATCGACCACATAATCCAAAATATTTTTTCCACATACCTGATGCAGTACCTTTGACTTTTGTGAGCGCATCCGTGTTCCCTGGCCGGCCGCTAAGATTATTGTTTTTGATTTGTTCATTTTTTGGCCTCCAAATATAAATTAATAGTTAACAACAAAAAAAGGGAAGCACACCTTCCCTTTTTTATTTTAACTTTTATTCTTCTTCGTAATCTACTTCAAGTTCAACTTCTGCTTCTTCTTCATTGGTTTTCTGGTTATCCTCTGCTATGGCCTTTTCGTAAGCACGCAGGACACATTCCTGCATTTCACGACGGGTCCCCATATTTATGGGATGTGCAATGTCTTTAAACTCGCCATCCGGTGTTTTCCGGCTGGGCATCGCAATAAAAAATCCGCTTTGCCCCTCAATTACTTTGATATCATGAACAACGAATTGATCATCAAAAGTAACAGAGACAATCGCTCTCATTTTACCATCTGGATACGTTTTCCGTACTCTTACGTCTGTTATTTCCATCTCGTAAGCTCCCCCTTTGAAATAAAGTCACATGTCTAATTTCATACCTATATACTACCACAAATTCAACAATATTAAAACAAAAACCTTAACTTTTTTCCATATCCTACCATTCTTAAAAAGGGTTTAAAAAGAATGATGAATTTTAGCATCTTAATTTCTAAAGACGAAATATCAATTTTTGTTTTTTTATTAAAAAAGCGTGATTTGATCAGGTTTGAAGATATCACGTTGGAACGAATTCACTCGATTTATTTCATAACTGCATTTATCTGGTTGTATGCCTCATAAGAAATGGTCATGTTGTCGTTGGCATTCAGATTTGTAACGATCTTAATTTAAATCATTTTTCAAGATTCTGAATACAGTGAAACGCCTACTCCAGCTCCTTCGGTGTCCTCATCATCCATCCAAATCAGAGGTTTAAACTGATCCACAAGTTTTTCAAAGGGAAATCGGGTAACAAATATAACACAGATTCCCATCACTTCGGCACCAACCTCTTCCATCAGATTAGCCATTCCCTTCGCTGTTCCACCGCCTTTCATGAAATCATCAATAATTAATACTTTCTTATGCGTCAAATCAATACGTCTGCTTAAATACATCGTTTTTATTTTATTGGATGACCCAGAGATATAATTGACACTGGTTGTTGCCCCTTCAGTCACACGATTTGATCGTCTGATGATACCCATCGGTACATTCAGATAATGCGCTGTTTCCAGAGCGGCTGGAATTCCCTTTGTTTCTGTTGTAATAACATATTCAATGTCCTTATCGCCATATTTGGAAGCAATAATGCGGCCAATATTTTTTGAATAGCGGGGGTTTGAAAGAATATCACTGTAATATAAAAAGCCACCCTGGATTTTTCGGGAAGGCTCTTGAAGCATTTCAGCAATCTCTTTAAGAATCGCTTCTTCTTCGGTTTTCGTTACCATGGGATGGTAAACAACTCCCCCTGATGCACCAGAATAAGTCTCAACACAGCCCGATCCCGACATTTCAATCGCACTTTTCACGATGGCGACATCTTCACAGACACTTGATTTTCCGACTTCTAACAAATCGGTAAAATAACTATAACTAAACACCTTACTGGGATGGTCTGATAATACTTTTGTTATGATACTGATTCTTTCATTTTTCTTCATTTTTCACCTATGATGATTTTTTCTTAAAATCCGAACATTTTTTTCAATATTCATAATTTTATTCGTATTTTAATAAAAGTGCAAGTTTTTTTTAATCTTTACTCAAGTGAAACACCTGTGTTATAATTTCTCGTAAAGTGTTTTTCTGGCTATTGGAATGGTATTTTCGATTATTTTATACCCATTCATTAAGAAAAAATGTGCACTTTAGGATTTATCATTAAGAAATAATTAAGATATTACCATTAATAAAGGAGCTGATTATTTGAAATCTCAACTTGAAAAGAAATTCAATCGACCCATCAATAAATTATTCTTTATTGGAATTGGCGGAAGCAGTATGAGTGGTCTCGCCTCTATGTCTTTATCTCAGGGTTTTTCTATTGAAGGTTCTGATATGATAACCTCGTCTTATGTTGAAAAACTAGAGAGTCTGGGAATCAAGGTACACATCGGACACCATTATGAAAACATCCCGGCTGACACAGATTGTGTTGTTTACTCTGCCGCTATCCATGAAGATAACCCGGATATGATTAAAGCGACCGATTTGAACATTCCTAAAATTGAACGATCAAATTTTTTAGGACTTTTTTCCCATATTTTTAACAAAACCATTGCCATTTCTGGTACCCACGGCAAGACGACTACCTCATCCATGATCGCTTGCATGTTGCAATATGCAGAATTGAGACCAAGTTTAAGCATTGGCGGAAAGCTTGACGAATTCGGGGGAAACGCAATCATCGACTCGAAGGAATATTTTGTCGTTGAAGCTTGTGAATATGTGGATAGTTTTTTAACGACTTCCCACTCTATCGGGGTTATTACGAATATTGAAGAGGATCATCTGGATTATTTTAAAAATGGACTTCCGCAAATCAAGGAATCCTTTCATAAATTCGGAAGAATTTTACCCTCTGACGGTCTTATGATCGCCTATGGCGATTCTCAGGATGTATTAGATGTTGTAAAAGGTTTAAACTGTCCAGTTATTACCTACGGTTTAAATTCCCGGAATGACTGGCACCCTGAAAATATTCATTACGACAAGGTCGGCAAACCCAACTTTGACGTTTATAAGGGAAAGTCCTTTTATGGTCATTATGAACTGATGATTCCAGGACAACACAATGTGCTGGACGCCCTGGCCGCTATTATCTGCGGAGACTTCCTTAAAATTCCCGTTGAAACATCGATCTCTGCCATGGCTCGCTTTCATGGAGCAAAACGCCGGTTTGAATTCCGCGGTGAAGTCAATGGAATCAATGTCTTTGAAGACTATGCCCATCATCCTACTGAGTTAAAGGTCGTGATCGATGCTGCTCTGAACTATGTTCATAATAAGCTTTGGGTTGTATTTCAACCCCACACCTACTCCCGAACCTACTCTTTCTTTGATGACTTCGTCGATGCTTTTGCAAAAGCTGATTATGTCATTCTCAATGATATTTATTCAGATCGTGAAGGTAATGATTGGAATATCCATTCAGAAGATCTTCAAAAAGCCATTGAGGAAAAGTACCATATTCCAACCGTGACCATTTCGGCTTTTAAGGATATCGTCGACTATCTCACCAGCCATTTATGTGAAAATGATTTAGTCCTCGTTGCCGGTTCGCAGACCATTAATCACGTTGCTTTTGACCTCGTTGATAAGTTAAAAGAAATTCATAATTCTTGACATTTTTTTCTAATTAGTATACTCTAAATTAAAATACTATTTTTTTAGGGGGCTATTATGGAGAATTATAACAACAAGGCTACAGCTTCCCTCGTATTGGGAATTGTTTCTTTGGTTTGTATCTGTTTTATTTATATTTCACTGATCGGTCTTGCCTGCGCAATAATTGGGTTGATTTTCGGAATTCAAATTCGCAAGGCTGCTCAATTGGAAGGTTTTACACCAAGCGGCATGGCTACAGCCGGTTTTGTTCTCTCTATCGTCGGTCTTGCACTTTGTGCACTTGAATTTATTGCATGTGTATCTTGTATTGGATTTGCTAGCTGTATACCTTTTTATTCATAAATTGATTTACCAAATTATCTGGGACTGTTGCGAAGTAAAGTAAAAACTTATTTAAGTTTTACTTAAATTTTGAACAGCCCCTTTATTTTACCTCGTCCTTAATTACAATTATTTCATGTGATGTCAATTCCTATCATCTGTTTTTTTGCGAAGGCAATATTAACCCAAACGAGTGCATCACTCGCTTGACAGCTGCTCACAATGGCTCTCTCGTCACATATGAAAGGATCCTTATGTATCCTATTATTCATTTCTTGAATTTCGCTATTCCAACTTTTGGCATTCTATTTCTTATTGGCACTGGTTCCGGATTTTTATTTGCCATTTTGACCGCTAAGAAATATAATATACCTACCATGGATGCGATGTTTTTTGGTCTTTTTGCAATCATTGGTGGTATTTTAGGCGCAAAGCTTCTCTATATTCTTGTTGAACTTCCCAGTTTCATTACCAATCCCGAAACAGCTTTGATTCGACTGACCACTGGGGGCGCCGTTTTCTATGGCGGGCTTATTGGCGGCATCTTTGGTGGATTTCTTTACACTCATATTTATCATCTTCATGCCATCAAGTATTTTGACATAGCTGTACCCTGTCTAGCTCTCGCCCAAGCTTTCGGTCGAATCGGATGCTTTTTTAACGGCTGCTGTTATGGTATTCCATACGAAGGATTTGGAGCTGTACATTATCCCGTTGGATCCTATCCACCATCAGGCATCGGTCTTTTCCCCGCCCAATTAACCGAGTCGCTTTTTCTTTTTATCTTAACGCCTGTTCTCATATTCATCTTGTCAAAAAGTAAAACGCCTGGTTTCACCACCGGTTTCTACCTCGTATCTTACGGAATTTTCCGTTTTATTAACGAATTTTTCCGTTCAGATCCCAGAGGATCAATTTTATTCCTTTCGACTTCACAGGTACTCAGCCTTTTCGTTGTTACTTTAGGGCTTCTGTATTTAGTTAAAATACCTCAACGACTTTATGAAAATCATATGAAAGATTAGATAATTTGGCGGGTTTGGGGTATAATTATTGTAGTTAAAATTAATTTAGGAGGTTTATTATGAATGATTTCGAATATCTTTTCGAAGATGCGGCGCCTTATGCTTCCCGTTCAGATAACTTTTGGGCGATTATGCCAATTGTTATGTCTATTCTCGGAGTAATTCTGGTTATTGCCCTTATCCTTGGTATCACTTGTTATGTCTTTAATTCCATTGGTCTGTATTCTATGGCCAGGAAAAGAAACCTGGACCATGCCTGGTTGGCCTGGATTCCCATTGCCAGTTATTACCTCAAGGGTTCTCTAATTAATGATGATGTATCCATCGGTTCATGGCATATTCCTTTTGCGAAAATATTTTTACCGTTGATCGGATTTGCTTTATCTTTGGTCATGTCAATTCTTGGGCTTATTCCATATATTGGTATTTTCTTTGGCCTTATTTTATCTTTGGCCATTGGCTTTTATTATTACACTGCACAGTTTTGGCTTTTTAGTATCTATGACAAAGACCATCGTGTGGTTTATCTGGTATTAAGCATTATTTTCCCTTTCTTAGGCCCAATTTTTACATTTATTATTCGAAATAAAGATGCTGTGGATGAACGACATCCTGAGGAAATTGTTGAAGTCAACTATGATTCTAAATCAATTATTGCGCTTAGTCTGGGTGTTTTTTCTATTGTCAGTTTCTTCATACCGACACTGATGGGAACTGGTTTAATATCAGGTGCTGTCGGAATTATTTTTGGAATCATTGCAATGAAAGAGCTGAAATTACAAAGCAAACCAACCGGAATGGCATTGGCCGGATTGATCTGCTCGATTGTCGGCATTGCCTTCACGATTCTTATTTTGTTCGCCTGTGTGGTTTGCATCGGTGTGGGCGCTACTGGCATACTTGGCGGCCTCCTAAACAATATTCATTAAAAAAATTTCAACTTAATACTAATATTTCTTATCATAGTGAGGTAAACGAAACATGTCTCAATTAAAATATGGTCTGGTTCTTAGTGGCGGTGGTGCAAAGGGTGCCTTTGAAATGGGTGTATGGAAAGCTCTCAGAGAGTGCGATTATTCTCTTGAGGCTGTTATTGGCACCTCAGTAGGTGCATTAAACGCTGCTGTGATTGCTCAGGATGATTTTGATATTGCCATGGAATTTTGGTCTAATCTCACCGCCAGCCAGGTTTTAGATCTTAATCAGGAAATAACAAATACTTATGTAAATGAATGGTCAAAAGGAAATTTTGATGCATTTCGAAACAGCTTTTTAAACATTCTTTTTTCTGATGGTTTGGACATCACCCCATTGCGGAACAGTCTCAACCGTTTGATCTCTGAAGATGCCATTCGAAAATCGCCCATTCGTTTGGGTTTGGTTACTGTGGATCTGACCAGTCTCAAGCCAAAACAATTGATGATCGAAGATATCCCTGAAGGACAGCTTATTGATTATTTACTTGCCAGTTCTGCTCTCCCTGTTTTCCAGAAACAGGAAATTGATGGAAGAACCTATCTCGATGGCGGTTTTTTTGACAATGTTCCGATAAATTTTATGATTGAGCAAAATTTCAAAAAAATCATCTCCGTTGAATTTCCAGCAATTGGAATGCGCAAATGGGTTCGGGAGAAAAATGTTGAAATCATTACTGTCAACAACTCTCAGATATTAGGCGGAACCTTAGATTTCGACTCCGCTAGAATTCAACAAAATATCCAACTGGGTTATTTAGATGCAATGAGAGTTTTTGATGCTGTAGAAGGAAAATACTTTTATCTAAACACTCAAAAAAGCAATGCGATTTATAAAAAATTTCAAGCACAATTAGGCAAGCCTCTTTCCAATCCCAGACAGCATAAAAAAATGCTGTCATTACTTAATTTGCCTGAGGATTCTGATCCAACTCAAATATTGATTTCGTTGGAAAACTTGTTGAAAAAAACTTCGTATAAGAATCATCCATTACCCCTTTCCCTTCTTGAGATTACAGGAAAAAACTTAGGGGTGCCTCAATTAGAAAACTATCCCATTGATTTTTTCTTTCAGGCGCTTTTAAAACGGCTTAATCAGCTTTTAAAGGAAAATCTGACATTGCTTGAAAATCCCGGAATTATAAAAACACTTTTAACACCCAACAGCAATAAGTATATTCTATTTAATTTCATTACTTTTTATATCGTTTTTTTGAGCATTCGAGGAGATTTAAGTCATGAAAAGGAATCAACATTTTTAAGTAAATTCACTCCAGAAGTATTACTTTCCATGATCACCATTCTTTATATTCATGAAACGCTGAAGCAATAAAAAAAGAGCTTTCGCTCTTTTTTTATTTATTTAACGTCCGCAGCATTTTTTATATTTTTTTCCTGAACCGCAAGGACAGGGATCATTTCGACCGACCTTGACCTCGTTAACGACTGTTTTTGAACGTTTATATTCTTTTGTAAACACGTCCCGTTCTTCTTCGCTAAAAATATTATTCCATTCTTCTAAGGAATACAACCATTCTGCAGGAACTCCCAGCATATTTTTGTAAAGCTTCGAAAAATCAACATCCAGCTTTATTTCAGTATCCAATTCTACCACATCAAGATCTATCGGTGTCACCAGGCTCTCACTGATGCCATCGATAAAGCCCATATATTGAGCCGGTACCATGTTACTTTCTTTAGCAAGGTCTTCCACCTTACCTTCAATCGTTTTGGTTTTACTTCCTAATATCTTTTGATACAAAACTTTTTCATCAGAACAATACTTTTCCCAGAACACATTTTGTTCCTCTTCGTTCCGACAATTCTCTTCTATATAGTTTTTCCATTCTTCATATAAACTCATCCAATTTCTCCTCATCATAATCTGACTATTATTATATCGTAAATTCACTCAGAGTAAAACAACTTTCTTTATTTAAGGAGATTTAATCCTTCAGTTGATTTAAATATGATTCCAGTTTACAATAATTATATTAGAATATTTTGAGAGGTATACCCATGAGAAACAACAAGCAAAGCAAAACAAATGAAACAGAAATTTTAAAATCTACCTCCTATCAAGGATTAGGTTCTGTCTTCATGAAATATTTAGTCCTCGCTTTTTTTGGAGCTGTCGTATTAAACATTTTTTTAACACTGATCATCATACCATTTTTCAGTGATTCTGGTTTATTGTTTACGATTCTATTAAACCTAATCCCCAATTTATTTATAATCATTATTTTTACAGTGTTTTTCAATAAAAAAATCAGCTATATCAAAGAAATCCGAAATGAAACTCAAATGCTTAGATCAGAAATTTTTGAAGGCTCTGTTTCCATTCAGGGAAAGGATGAATTGACAGCGATCGCAGAAAACATCAACACCCTTCATCAGTTATATGAAAGAAAAAGCAAAGCCGAAAATCTTGTTAAATTGGAAAACCACCATATCATTACCTCTGTTTCCAATGAAATTCATTCGCCTCTAACGGGAGTGATCGGTTATCTTGAACGGATTCAAAATGAAAAAGAACACAATTTTATGAAAAAAGAAGCTTATTTAAATACCGCCTTGAAAAAAGCCTACCGTATTAAGAACTTCATTGATGAACTTTTTGAGCACGCTTTTACTGATGATGGTAAAGGATACTATCAATTCAAAATATACAACGGAAAGCCCCTTCTCAATCGAATTATTGACACTACCACACGTGCATTGGAAGAAGGTGGGTTTAATGTTGTTCTAGAAAACTGTCTCGATCAGGATTTTTCATTGTGGGTTGACCTGGAACAGATTCAACGCATTTTTGATAATCTGGTTTCGAACATAATTAAATATGCCGATCCTGATAAACCAGTGGATTTTGGGTTGATTCTCAATAAAAACGAATTATGTATTGTTCAGCGAAATAAAACCATCTCTGACTCTGAAACTTCCGGAAAAACTGTCATTGAAATAGATGGCTCCAGTTTGGATTCCTGCCAAAAAATCATTGCACGTCATCAAGGCCGAATCGATTATTATCAACTCAATCAGATGTTTAAAGTTGAACTGACACTTCCGATTCATCAATAATAACGAATCAATTTCAATTCTTTCTTTTTAAATTGCGGATCATTCTTTTGGTGTTTTCATCGATTCGTCTCGACTCGATGATCTTCTGCAATGCCTTATTAAAAGTAAAAATATCGAGATTGTTGTTGTTCAAATAATCCAGGGTTTCATTGGGATAATAAATATAGAAAGTCGAAATAGCCCAAGCAACTGCCATTTTCACATAATAATCCTCGTGGTATAAAACATCAAAAAAATCAAAGACGGATTTTATATAATCTGGTTCGACAAAATAGAAATTGGTCATAACCACCCCAAAGCGGATTTCATATGTCTGATTTGACCGGAAGTATGGCTGCAAAAACTGCCATACTTCTTTTTTATTTTTCTGGGTGAATTTCAGACCGGTTATAAAACTATCACAGGTCGACCAGTTGTTTATCTTCGGTATAAAATCTGCAATCAATGAAAACCGTCGGTTTAAAGAAACATCCACTAAACCAATCACGATTCCCTGTAACATCACCTCTTCAAAATACTCATCTTCGGCCGTCTTCAAATAGTTTTCCCAGTCTTTTTTTATTATCTCGTTAGCCAGTTTTCGAAGCACCGGCAATCTCACTCCGATCATGTTATCTGTTCCGGGCAATAATGAACTTGAAAATTTCTGATACTGTTCATCACGCAAATCAACAAGCTTTTTTTTCACACTTTCTCCGGTTATCTCCATCATTTTTTCCTCTTTTTAAATTATCTGATCACAATTATACCTTTTGAATCAATTACATTATACAAGGGGCGATTCGTGATCCCCCGCTAACGCCAGTTTTATTACAAACGTCCACAGGCAATCACGAATCGCCCCTACAAATCAAAAATATTCTTTTATTAATCGTTGTTATGTCCTGACCTCAAATCTGTTCCAAATATTTTTATTTCAATTTCATGGGAATTCCGGAAACCGTGAAATAAACTTTGTCAGCACGACTCGCCACCAACTGATTCATACGCCCGGCAATATCCCTGAAATAACTTCCCAGTTTAAAGGATGGCACCAAACCCAAGCCAACCTCGTTGGACACCAGAATCAGGGTTTTATCCTTGCATACATCCAAAAGTCTTTCTACTTCGCACTTGATGGACTCTTCAACTTCTGACACCGTATCCATGGTGCAAGTGTCATAGTCTACCTGAAAATCCAGCATATTATTGGTTGTCATCACGGTAAGGCAATCAAAAAGCACTACATCTGTTTTTTGGAATTCCGGATTATCCTTTAGGGTTTGAAAATCTTTATATTGTTCAATCGTGCCCCAATTCTCCGGACGCTGAGCCTGATGTTTGGCAATCCGATCCTTCATGCCATCATCAAAGGCAATGGCTGTGGCAATATAAACCACTGGTTTTGACAACTGTTTTGCCAAATGTTCTGCATAACTGCTCTTTCCACTCCGGGCACCCCCGGTAATAAATATTAAGCTCATTCTAAGCTCTCCAATCTTTAAGAAACGTCAACAGCCGATTGTTTTCTTCGCTCTTCTTAATGGCAATCCGAAAATAAGACGCATCCAAACCTGCAAAGTCCTCACAGGTTCGAATCGACATGCCTTCTGATTCGATCGCACTTTTCAAGTTTGATGCGGTTGCCTTAAGAAGGCGGCAGAGATGAAAATCCGTTCCGCTTTGATATACTTTTATCGTTTCTATTTTTTTTAGTTCTTCATAAATTCGCTGCCGTTCCTGTTCAATGTACGCCTTTGTTTGTTTTACATATTCTATTTCATCATAAACAGCATTTGCTGCGATCAGCCCCAATCCATTAATGGTCCACGGTTCTTTAAAGCTTTCCATTCTTTTTATAACTGCTGGATTGCCAACCCCATACCCGATTCTAAGACCCGGTAACGCATAAAATTTAGTCAGGGATTTTAATATAAATATCGGATAATCCGCATCTTTAACCAACGAAAGTCCACCGGTTTCATTGGAAAAATCCATAAACGATTCATCCAAAAACCAGGTGATTGCATGCGATGATTTTTCAATGAGTTTTGTAATAAACTCGATTGAATAAACACAGCCGGTGGGATTGTTGGGGTTGCATAAAAAAACCGCCTGAGGTTTCGTTTTTTCGATGACCTTCTCCAATTCAACGGGATCAATCGAAAAATCATCTTCCTCCTTCACTATATAATAATCAACGTCCCAACCGTATAGCCTTAAAGCGCGCTCATATTCATTAAAAGTTGGCTGAATAATCAAAGCTTTCCCATGTCCATTGCTTCGTGAAAATAAATAGATCAGTTCAATGGCGCCATTTCCTAGAATCACGTGCTCAGGAAGCACGTCCAAATCCTGAGCTATCTTTACGATTGCCGATCTTCCTGTTATTTCAGGGTATTTTACGAGCTCATCGATTCCCTCAATGAGTTTTTTCTTAATTGTTTCTGGAATTCCTAAAGGGTTGATGTTTACGCTAAAATCAACCATTTTGACGTTTTTTCCGGCATATCCGCCATGTTTGTTCATTTTCTGCTCCCATTTATTATAATCAATCTGCTTTATTAAAATGAAAATATGAGAACTGCTACGATTATACTGATAATCATAACAACAACTTCGCTCCCATACATAATTGTGATGGTTTCTCTAATATCCAGTATTTCTAAAGGTGTTTTGGCCTCTCCAATCGTTGGTTTTTTTAGAATTTCCCCAAAATATTGGTTAGTTCCACCCAATTGAATTCCTAACAGCCCTGCAACAACCGATTCAGGGTGTGCCGAGTTGGGACTCTTATGATTTAAACGATCCCGTTTAAATATACGACATCCGTCATTAAATGGATAACCTAAAAACATACCCGCAATCAGCATAAAAAGGCTTCCTATTCTGGCCGGAATAAAATTGATGATATCGTCAATTTTCGCCGAAGCGTATCCAAAATCCTTATAGGGTTCCTGAACATATCCAACCATAGAATCCAGAGTGTTGACCGCTTTATACAACATCACCAGCATTGCCGGATTAAGCCAGGGAACCGGTATCAATGTGCCAAGCAACATGTAAAAAATCGGTGCCAGAACACCATCAATGGTATTTTCTGCGGTGGTTTCCACGGTGGCACGGATAATTTCTTTTTCCTTAAGCTCTGTGGTATCCCGTCCCACCAGGTAACCTACCTGAACACGGGAAACTTCAATATTTCCGCCTTTTAAGGTATTCATTACTTTTTCCACTTCAGTTGCCAGGGTTTTTGCTGCCAGAGAAGTAACGATAAGATATAAGTTGAAAATGATATATAGAAAAATATTGATCTTATAACATATCCACTGAAGCGTAAGAACAATGATCCCTGTTAAAGCGAGCACCAAAAACAAAAGCAAAAAACCTTTTGCTTTTCTATGTTTGCCACGATTTAATTTCCTGTTTAAAAAGCTGATAGTTTTCCCCATTCCCACAATGGGATGAGGCAGCCAGGATGGATCACCGATTAACCAATCCAGGACAACCCCAAATAGTATGAGCAAAAACCAAAAGCCTCCCCCTAAACCCAGGGGAAGTCCCTCAATTAAATTCAATTTTCTATTTCTCCAATATTTCCATTATTTTTTTCATATTCAGATTGGCTTCCACTGTTTCTGCCAGAAGATCGTACTGTTCTTCCTTAAACGCCTTAAAATCGAAAGCAACCGATCCAGCTTCCAAGTTCTTTTTAGCTTGGATTGCCTCAACAATTTTTTCTCTAAAGTCGTCATTATCAAAAATGCCATGAAGATAAGTTCCCATAACGGTTCCATCCTCAGCAATGACCCCATCGACGGTACCGTCTTCCAGGATTGCAAAGCTTTTTACCTTACCCAAAGCTTCGCTTTCCCCCATATGAATTTCATAACCTTCCACAATCATATCAAGCAATTCCATTCCCATGAAATTCCCATGAACTTTTCCAGTTGTGCGAACCGTACGTTTTTCTCCGCCAATAGTGGTCACAATGTTTAATAATCCCAGTCCATCAACACTTCCTTTAGTTGATTCGATGCCTAGCGGATCTCGGATTTCTCTGCCCAGAATCTGATAGCCGCCGCAGATCCCTACAATAGGTACCCCACAATCGTGCATGCGCCGAATTTCGTCTCCCATTTTGCTTTCAACAACATGACAGGTATCATCAATGGTATTTTTAGTCCCAGGTATAACCAGCAAATCAGGATTGGACAGCTGAAGTTCCCGTTGATTCCGATAATATTCCACCTTCACATCCGGATGCATTTCAAATGCTGTGCAATCGGTAAAATTAGAAAGATGCGGCAAATAAACCACCCCAATGGTAATCAGGCCTTCACTTTGATTATCAAATCGTTCAGTGACACTGTCCTCATCATCAATGACAAAACGCTTGTAGGGAATAACACCGAGGCAGGGAATATTAATTTTTTCTTCGATCATTTCAATCCCGGGTTTTAATAATTCAACATCTCCCCGAAATTTATTGATGACAAAGCCCTTAATTCGCTTTTTCTCTTCTGGCTCCAATAACATAATTGTACCATAGATGGATGCAAAAACGCCACCCTTGTCAATATCTCCGATCAATATAACCGGGGCATCCACAAGTTCTGCCAATCCCATATTTACAATGTCATTATCTCTTAAATTAATTTCCGCGGGACTTCCGGCCCCTTCAATGACAATAATATCTTTTCCTTCCGCCAATGTATCATAGGCTGAAACAACAATATCCACTAATTTCGGCTTATGGGCATGATAATCCATCGCATCCATATTGAATGCTGCTTTTCCCATCAGAATGACTTGAGCACCCATGTCTGAATTGGGTTTTAACAACACCGGATTCATTTCCACCTGAGGCTCCATTCTGGCACATTCTGCCTGAACAACCTGAGCCCGTCCCATTTCCTTGCCGTCCTTGGTTATAAAAGAATTAAGCGCCATATTCTGGGATTTATAGGGTGCCACCGTATAACCGTTATTATTTAAAATTCGACACAATGCCGCAGTAAGAAGGCTTTTTCCAACCGAAGAGCCAGTGCCCATAAACATAATATTTTTTGCCATTGTTTCTCCTTTTTCTTTTCTCTTAAACAGAAATTTTGATATCTTCCGTTGCCAAAGCCACTGCTTCGTCAGCCGACGAAACAACTTTGGGATAGGCAACCACCGGTCGACGGATAAATAGAATCTTAGCACCAACTTTTCGTGCTGCCTCAACCTTTTCACCAACACCGCCAACATCACCGCTGTCCTTTGTTACCACAAAACCGATATTGTATTCCTCCATAATAGCAGCATTCAGATCCACTGAAAACGGCCCCTGCATGGCGATAATATTACTGGTTTTATAGCCCAGATTTTGACACTTTTGCAGTACCCCTGGGGTTGGCAATACTCTTACAAAGGTTCGTTCTCTGGGCAGATCTTCAAATATTTCCAACTGCCGACTTCCGGTGGTTAACAGAATATTGCTGTCATTATTTCCCATTGCGCCGTTTAAATAGTCTCTGACCTCTTCATAAGTATCATAAGCCAGAATATCTTCCCCTTCATCAATATGAGACGGTCTTTCCAGTCGAATGTATTTAACATTCATCGCATCACAGGCCCAAATTGCATTTTCTGATATTTCCCGGGCATAAGGATGAGTCGCATCAATACAAAGATCAATATTATAAATAGTCAGCGTTTCCCGAAGGGTACTTCCGTCCAATTGTCCGGAAATCTTTGTCAATCCAGGCTTTTCCTGAATGCTCTCAGTTGCAATATCAGTGAGGGATGAATAACAAACCTCTTTGCCTTTTTCAAGCAAAACTTCGGTCAGTTCGCGACCATCAATCGTTCCTCCAAGTACCAGAATCACAGCTGATACCCCCTTGGTGTGATCATTTTTAATTGATCTCTTGTTATACATGTTTTTGAATTGCCGATGATGACCATTGAAAACATGTCAATATCTGCTTCATTCATTTTTTTCAGGGTGGTAATCACATAAGATTCATCGTGGCGTTTGGCATTTCGAACAATGCCTACTGGCGTTTCGGGGGCTTTATATTTTAATAAAATTTCCTGAGTCATTTCAATATTATGCGGTCGGCCTTTGCTTTTCGGGTTATAAAGACTGATCACAAAATCCCCTTCTCCTGCACAATGGAGACGTTTTTCAATCACTTTCCAATCAGTGAGAAGATCACTCAGGCTGATGACAACGTAGTCATGCATCAGTGGTGCTCCTAAAGTCGCTGCCGCAGCATTCGCCGCAGAAATCCCAGGGATAATTTCGACCTCAATATCGCTATGCTTTGATTCAACCACTTCGAGCATAATCCCGGCCATTCCAAAAACACCGGCATCACCGCTACTTACCAGACAAATGTTTTTTCCCTGTTGCGCCAGTTCCAATGCTTTTTCGCAGCGATCAATTTCCCGCCGCATCCCGGATGATAAAACTTCCTTATCACCAATCAGATCCGCAATAATATCAATATAGGTTTTATAACCAATAATGATGTCCGCATCGGCTAAACTTGTTTTAGCAGCCTCAGTCATATGCTCATAAAGTCCAGGGCCAATACCTGTGACATATATTTTACTCATTTTCCAACTCCTTCTTCTCATTCCATCTTTAATTTCTTTATCTATCTTTCTATCAACCACACTGATAGGGTAATCCCATTCATTTTCTGTTTTTCCAAAAGACATTTTCCAAAGCTCGAGGCGATATAACCGCAGGGTTCAGAGACACAATATAATCCCGTTGTTTTATAAACAAACTCTGATCCTTCAAAACGGCTTTGGACCATTTGGACCATTTCATTTGGAAGGATCACTTTTCTAGCTTTAAAATGGTTGCAGGCTGCATCAATCCCCCATTCGTTTTCCTTTAAACCAATGGTTGCAAAGGCTTTAATGCCTTTTTCGCTCAAGTTAAGTGATTCCAGGGTCAACTGAACCGCTGCAATTATTTTTTCTCCTGGTGTATCCCGGCGGCACCCAATACCCAAAACCAACTTTTGGGGTATAATCTGCACCCAGGGAGTGTTCAATACTGGCTTTTTTGTATTCAATGAAGTTAGTATCACGCCGGCATATTTTTCTGTATCGCATTTTTTAAACTCACTCAATGTTTTTAAAAGCTCTATATTTTTCGGGAGAATCACCGTATCCAACTGACAGTTTTCCTGATTGATCAGGCCGATGGGCTCATTATTTAAAATTAATGCGGTAATATCCTTAGCATCAGTAAAATTATCAATCACACAGTTTAACTTTTCAGCCAGTACATCCACTGCCATGGTTCCTTTGACATCCGTGCCGGTTGTAATCACTGCCTTGGCGTCCAGACGTTTTGCCACCAGTCGCGCCGCATCATTGGCCCCGCCTAAATGACCGGACAACAAACTAATAACATACTCCCCTTTTGCATCCATCACCAGAATTCCCGGATCGGTTGACTTATGTCCCAAATTCGGGGCAATGGCTCTGACCACAATGCCGGTAGCCATTATACAACAAATAATATCATATTCGCCCATAATACGCCCCATAAAAGTTGAAATATCGGACTCAAAAACTTGCATAGCTTCCTTTGCATATTTTTCTCGGGTGTAAATATAGCACGTCTTATCCTCCAGACGCTGGGCAAGCCGTTCTGCCAGAGCAACGCCATCCTGAGACAAGGTGACAATGGCCCATTTTTCTTTGTTCACTTTTTTATTCAACCCCTTGACGATATTCATGGGTAAAGGAAGGATCATACAATTTGGATAAGCTGTATTCGTCCCCTAAAAAATCACCAACTAATATTTGCGCCGTTTTTGTTATTTTTTCTTCTTTAACTTTCTGGGCAATGGTTTCAAGTGTTCCCATCACGATTTTCTGATCTTCCCAAGTCGCCCGCTGAATCACGGCAATCGGAGTAGTCGGTGGATAATGTGTCATTAATTGTTTTACCACGTCATCGATCATTTGTACAGATAAAAATATACACATAGATGCCTGATGAGATGCTAAATTCTCTAATTTTTCTTTTTCCGGAACCAGCGTTCTTCCCTCTAATCGTGTCAGAATAACGGTTTGAGATACATCTGGAAGCGTGAATTCTTTTTTAAGTACTGCCGCAGAGGCCACGAATGAGCTGACGCCAGGAATCACTTCATAAGGAATGCCAAGAGTCTCTAAACGATCCATCTGCTCCCGAATGGCGCCATAAATAGATGGGTCTCCAGTGTGTACCCGAGCAATTTTTTTGCCTTCATCAGTTCCTCTTTTAATCACAGCAATGACCTCATCCAAAGTCATTGATGCCGAATTGAAGATCTCTGCATCTGGCTTATGTCCGCCAATGATGGCTTTATTCACAAGTGAACCAGCGTAAATAATAATATCCGCTTCATTGACAATCCGTTGACCTTTAACTGTAATCAACTCTGGATCTCCAGGACCTGCACCTATTAAATAAACAATATTCATAAATAATTTCTCCTAAACTTTATAATGTCCCTACATTTCTGTAACGGGCTGTGCTTTTTTTAAATGTTTTACAAACAGGTTCTGAATGCCGGGGTATTCCCCCAGGCCTTCCAAAATGCATTCTACCTTGAATTGTTCTTCTTCTAAAACGGTTTTCCAGGACGCTTCATCATCACTCGCCATATCATTGCGCGCATGGTCACCGGCAACCAACATAAAAGGCGCCAAGTAGATCTTTTTGTATTTTTTATCCTGAAGCAGCGGAACGATGTTTTCCAACTCTGGAAAACCCTCTACCGTACCAACATAGACATCCTCAAAGCCCTTCATCTTAAATATATAATCCAGGCATGGGTAAGTGGCATTGGCCTGATGATCCGTACCATGTCCCATATAGACCAGGGCTTCCCCCTTTTTCAGCTTCGGCATTTTACCCATAACAACATCCACTGTTTCTTCATAATCTTCCACTGTCGTTAATAACGGTCTTCCCAATGTCAGCGACTCAAAATTATTTTCAAAGGCTTTTAGCTCTTTTAAGGTAATTTCATACTCATGACCATTGATGATATGGGTAGTTTGACATCGAACGTGAGTATATCCAGCTTCTTTGAGTTTTTTCAATACATCTCGAGGCACATCCACAATTTCATTGTCTCGTTTCTTCAGCTTGTTAATGATCATCCGTGAAGTAAAGGCTCGGTAAAAGTCATGGTCCGGGAATGCTTTCTGCAAGCATTGCTCCGTAGCCTCTATGGTTTTTGTCCGAGTCTCAGCGTAAGATGTTCCAAAACTGATGACCAGCAGTGCTTTTTTCTCCATCGTGCGTCTCCTATGTTTTGACTAATTTATTTTAACTTCTTCAATGCCTGATAATTGTCTTTAATGGTTTTTTCAATATCCTGGATAGTATGGGCGTCGGAAATAAAAATCGCCTCAAACTGTGCTGGCGGCAGGAAGTTTCCAGCATCCAGCATGGATTTGAAATATTGAGTATATGTCTTGGTATCCGCGGTCATGACAGCGGCATAGCTGTCAATTGGTTGATCGGTGAAAAACAGACAGGTCATTCCCTTGAAGCGAACCATCTGTGCTTTAACGCCTGTTTTTTCAATGTTTGCCTTGAACCCGGCTTCCAGCCGTTTGGCCTTCTCTTCCAGCCCTTCATAAACTTCAGGATGGTCCCTTAAATAGGTCAGGGTATTTAAGCCCATTTTCATGGCAATGGGATTTCCGGACAGGGTTCCCGCCTGATAAACTCCGCCTAAAGGCGCTACGGTTTCCATAATGTCCCGACGTCCGCCGAAAGCACCTACCGGCATCCCCCCACCGATGATTTTCCCCAGTGTCGTCATATCCGGTTTGATCCCCAAAACTTCCTGAGCTCCGCCGTAAGCCAAACGAAATCCGGTGATAACTTCATCAAAAATCAAAACGGTTCCTTCAGACTCTGTAATTTTCCGTAAGTCTTTCATGAAATCCAAATCTGGTGGAACGACTCCCATGTTTCCTGCTACCGGCTCGACAATCACTGCAGCGATTTCTCCGGGATTTTCTGCAAAAAATGCTTTCACACTTTCAATATCGTTGTAAGTCGCCACCAGCGTATCCTTAGCCGTACCAGGAGTAACTCCCGAACTGGTGGGTACGCCAAAGGTCAGGGTGCCGGAACCGGATTTTACCAGAAGTCCATCACTGTGGCCATGATAGCAGCCTTCAAATTTTATGATTTTGTCCCGACCGGTGAAGCCTCTGGCCACCCGCAGGGCGCTCATAGTTGCTTCTGTTCCGGAACTTACCATCCGGACCATTTCCATGGAAGGATAGGCTTCGGTAATCAGTTTGGCTATTTCAACTTCAATAGCAGTAGGGGCGCCGAAGGTCGTCCCTTTTTCCAGTGCCTCCTGAATGCCTTCAAAATAAACCGGTGAAGCATGGCCTAAAATAAGCGGTCCCCAGGAACAAATATAGTCCGTATATTCATTTCCGTCCACATCATAAATCCTGGCGCCCTTCCCATGGTCAACAAAAACCGGCGGCATGTCCACGGACTTAAACGCGCGAACCGGACTGTTCACCCCGCCGGGTATGTATTTTTCCGCTTCTATAAATAATTTTTCTGACTTTTCTCGATTCATCTCTATCTCCTCAGTAATTGCGAAAGTGCCGTGAGCTTTACGATCAGTTTCACACGTATTTTATTGATAATCCTTCAGCATAGCCTGCAGTTCTTTTGCAAAATAGGTGATGATGATGTCTGCGCCGGCACGTTTGATGCTCAGCAGGCTCTCATAAATAACACGAGCATCCATTAAGCCTGTATCGACTGCAGTCTTGATCATGGCGTATTCCCCACTGACCTGGTAAGCTGCCATCGGCAGATAAGACAGTTCCTTGCCCTGGGCGATGATATCCAGATAAGGCATCGCCGGTTTAACCATGACAATGTCTGCTCCCTCGTCAATATCCAGCATGATTTCTTTCAATGCTTCCTTTGAATTGGCCGGGTCCATTTGATAGCTTTTTCGATCTCCAAAAGCCGGGGCTGAGTTGGCTGCTTCCCTGAAAGGGCCGTAAAAACTTGATGCATATTTTGCTGAATAAGCCATAATCGGAATCGACTCATAGCCTGCGCGATCCAGGGTTTCCCGCATGTAGCCAATTCGGCCATCCATCATATCCGAAGGCGCTACCATATCGGCTCCGGCCTCGGCGTGACTCAGGGCTGTTTTGCTTAAAGTTTCCAGTGTTTTTCCCCGTTTAATATCGCCATTATCTTCAAAGAAACAACAATGACCGTCACTTTTATATTCACATAAACAGACATCCGTAATGATGTACATCTCAGGATCTTCTTTTTTTATGATCCGTATCGCCTCCTGAACCAGTCCATCTTCAACAAAAGCCGGTGTTGCTTCGCCGTCTTTTTCGTCAGGCACACCAAAAAGAAGCACATAACGAATCCCCAGTTCTTTAAGCATCTGAATTTCTGCCCCAAGCCGATCCAAAGACAGATGATACTGGTCTTTCATGGCCCCGATTTCTCTCCGAATACCCTGTCCATCCACTACAAACAATGGATAAACCACATCATTCATGGAAAGCTGTGTTTCTCTTACTAAATTTCGAATGCCGGTATTTTTTCGTAATCGTGTTGGTAACATATTGTTATTCTCCTTAATCTATTTTTCTACATCCTTTAGAATGGCGTCCACTATTCCCTGGATGGTATATTTTTCTGCTTCAATATCCACGTTGATTCCCAGTTCCGCACATTTTTTTGAAGTTTGAGGTCCGATAGATATACATTTTGCTGTATTGATTGCATCAATATGATCCGCCCCTATTTTCTCCACAAAAAACTGAACGGTGGTGGAGCTTGTAAAGGTAATATAATCAATTTCTTTGTTTTCAAGCATTTCCAGGGGATTCACTGTGATGTGATCTTCTCTGACGGTTTCATAGGTTTGCACCTCATCCACTAGGCAGACCTTGGATAATTCTTCCACAACATAAATCCGGGCGTTTTTTGACCGTGGAATCAGAATTTTGGAATCTTTATTGATGAGCGGCAGTAAGCCCTTCACCAATTCTTCGCCCACATATTTATCCGGCACAAAATCAGCCTGCAGACCCCGGTCTGACAACGCTTTTCTGGTTCCTTCGCCAATGGCTGTAATATGAATATTTCCAAAGGCTCTGGCATCCTTGCCGCATCGGCTCAATGAATCAAAGAAAATTTCGACGCCGTTGATGCTCGTAAAGATGATATGGGTATATTCTTTCAGTTTCTTCACCTTGTCATCGCAGGCCGCTCCATTGATGGGTGCAATCCGGATCGTCGGGAACTCAATGGCATTGCCGCCCAGCTCCGCAATTTTTTCAACCATTTGTGAACTTTGTTCCCGGGATCGCGTGACGATGATGTTTTTCCCAAACAATGGTTTTTCATCAAAGAAGCGAAGTTTTTCCCGTTTATTCACTACCTCACCGACCACAATCAAACTGGGGGCGGTTATTTTCGCTTCGGTGGCGATGTCATAAATCGTTTCTAAATTTCCGGTCACCACCCGCTGATATGGGGTCGATGCCCGGTAAACAACAGCTGCCGGCATTTGCGGATTCATTCCGTTTTTGACCAGTTCTTCGCAGATTTTTTTTAGATTTTTAACACCCATTAAAAAAACAATGGTACCTTTAAGTTTTCCCAGAACCGGCCAGTCCAAATCTGAGGAACCGTCATAGGCGTTGGATTTCAGGTGTCCGGTGATGACATGAAAAGAGGAAACACAATCCCGATGGGTAATGGGAATGCCGGCGTAGGCCAGGCCGCCGATAACCGAAGTAATTCCCGGTATAACTTCAAAGGGGATCCCGGCATCATAAAGATCCTCGCCCTCTTCGCCGCCTCGGCCAAATACATAGGGATCTCCACCTTTGAGACGAATAACAAGTTTTCCTTCCTGACCTTTTCTGACCAGCAACGCATTGATTTCTTCCTGGGGCATCGCATGATTTCCTGCCCGCTTGCCCACGTAGATGATTTCCGCGTCTTCCTTTGCATCGTTTAAAAAGACGTCATTTACCAGCGCATCATATACGACAACATCTGCTTTTTTCAGGATCTCCTTGGCTTTAACCGTTAACAGCCCGGGATCTCCGCAGCCGCCTCCGGCCAAATAAACCTTACCCGGTTTCTTGTATAATTCTCGATAACACATTTTTGCCAATTTTTCACCCAAAATTTCTGCCTCCTCCGGTAGACCTTCAATTGTCTGCACAACTGCCTGGCTGCCGTCTTCCAAACCATAAAGCCCGTATAATTTGATGGTCTCTTCTTTGATTTCACAATAAGCGCCAATGGGAATGTGGCAACTTCCATCAAGAGCTTTAAGAAAGCTTCGTTCCCCCTTCATTTGGACAAGGGTATTCGCATCACAGATGGCTCCCATTAAATCTTTTGCCATCTCATTATCCTCTCGAATTTCCACTGCCAGAATCCCCTGGGCAGGTGCCGGAATAAAGGTAGTTTCAGGCAAGGTTACCGTTTGATAAGCAGGATCTTCAAAACGGCCAATGCGTTTTAATCCCGCCGCGGCCAGAATAATGCCGTCCAGTTTTTGTTCCTGCATTTTTCGAATACGGGTGTCGATGTTTCCCCGGATGCCCACTATCTCAATATCAGGTCTTAGCTTCTGCAGCTGATAAATTCGGCGTTTACTTCCGGTTGCCACCACGGCATTTTTAGGCAGTTCTTCTAAGGATTTGATTTTATGCGGCGTCAGCAATACATCCCTTGGATCTTCCCGTACTGTTGGTACCGTCAGTAACAACCCATCCGGCAATCTTGATGGCATATCCTTCATACTGTGTATGGCCATTTGTATTTCGCCCGATAACAAAGCTTCTTCCAATTCCTTGGTAAACAAGCCCTTATCGCCAATTTTATCCAGAGGCTTGTTTTGGATTAAGTCCCCTTTTGTTTTTATAATAACCATTTCAAAATTAATCTGGGGATGGGCCTTAGCCAATACATCGATTAGCCATTGGCTTTGAATCCTTGCCAGGATGCTTCCTCGGGTTCCGACTTTTATATTCATATATTTTTCTCCAATTCATCGATTGTCAATTGCTCATTTGAAACTGAATTCTCAATTTCTGCGAGTTTTTTCCTCAGCTCCGCAACGGTGCAAAATGACAATGCTTTTAGTTTTTCAGTATTTTCCTGTTTTGATGCCGTGCCTGCGAAAAGTTTTTTGCGCAGCACCCGTAATAATGCGGTTCTTTCTGCATAGCTTTCGTCATACTCTACGGCTAAATCCGCAACAATTTTTTTAGTTAAAAAAGGACTGGACCCTTCGGTGCATACTGATAAGGTTAAATCCCCTCTCCTGATCACACTGGGAAAAATAAAATCAGAATCAGCCGGATCATCCACCCGATTGCACCAAATTTTCTGGGACTGACAATCTGTTTTTATCTGCCGATTTAACTCCCTGCTGTTTGTTGCGGCGATGACTAAATCAATGTTTATCAGCTGTTCTTTCCCATAATTTCCATGAATCAAGGTTAACCGAGCTTCTTTTATATTGCGAAGATTCTCGGAAATTACAGGACTGACACAGATAACCTGAGCTCCGTTTACCAAGAGCGTACGGATTCGTCTATGTGCCACCTGTCCGCCGCCAACAACCAATACAATTTTATTATTTAAATTAAACAGCAGCGGTGTCATCATTTTTGATCTCCCAAAGCCACTTCCTGCATTCCTGAAAAAAGATAGGCAACCGTTTTTTCCATCCGAATTATTTCTTCTTCCGTATCCAGTGATTTTAATTGTTTAATCGGTGGCATTACCATTTCCCGGAATTTTGACCGGACGATCTTTGCAAGATAAGTTTCTTCTTTTTCGGTAAGACTTAACCGACCACAAAGATTTTCAATGGTCTCTTCCGCTAATTTTCGCGAGGTCTCGTTAAGATCCTGAACCATGTTATCAACCTTTGCATGGGTGACCCATAAAATAAGTCCGTCGATTTCTTCTTGAATTTCTCCGGCAATTTTTTCGGCAACTTTCATGCGATATACCATGGTCTCATCGATGATCTCTTTGAAATCATCAATGGTCAATAACTCAGCTCCAGGAATATTTCCCACCGCTTCCTCAACATCCCGGGGGAGGGCTAAATCAATAATAATCAGGGGTTTATCTAACTGCGGCATTTCTTCCGCTTTTAAAATGACATGGGGTGATGCCGTTGCCGAAATGATGACGTCCATCTCTGGTATCACTTGATAACGATTTTCATAATGAATCATTTTAATATTTTCATGTATCTCTTCACATTTGTCCATGTTATGAAAGGTTCGATTCGTCATGTATGGATTTTGAAAACCTTCCGCCTTCATATAGCGCAGTGCCAACTCACCCATTTTTCCGGAACCGATAATAAGTATTTTTTTATCCCCATAATCTTTAGGATACTGTCGTTTAATATGCTTAATTGCTGTTGAACTTAACGACAACGGGGTTTCAGAAATCTTATATGCTGTTTTAACTTTTTTGGAAAAGGTAATTGCTTCCCGAAACATTTTTGTCAAATATTTTCCACAACCTTTTATCGCCTGGGATTTTTCCAGAGCATCTTTTACTTGTCCTAATATCTGATCTTCCCCTAATATCATTGAATCCAAACCGGTAACCACCTCATAAAGGTGTACCATGGCTGCTCTCTCTTTTTTTATAAAAAGATAGGGGTCCAACTGATCGGATTTTTCCCTGAGATAAAATCCTTTTAAAATTTCTCCGACGGCATCGACATTCCTTGTGGCCACATAGATCTCACTTCGGTTACAAGTCGAAAGAATAATCACTTCGGCAATATCATTCTCTTTCAAAAGTGTTCGAATCCCCTCATTGAGGGTTCGATGGATAAAAGATCCCTTTTCTCTAATTTCCAAAGGGGTATCTTTATGATTAATACCGACAACAACTAGTTTCATTCGTTAATTCCTCCTTCTTTTGTTCTTTGCTGACTTTTTAAATAAGGGCTTTTCCTTTTAACCCATCTGATCATTGCTTATATGCACTTTTTTCATCACACCAGTTCTTTCTATTACCTTATGCAAATCAAAAAAAGCATATATGAGACCAATGATTTTTTCTATTTTGTGAATCCCCATAACAGAAATAAAACGACAACAAATATTACTGCTATAATTATCTGGTTTATCTCAATCTTCTTTTCTTCTTCCAGAAATATTATTTCGCCATCATAACACCTGGCCTCCATGGCATCATAATACGCATTTGCCTTTTTCAGAGAGATAATAAGCATATTACCGGCAATTCCTCCAAATGTATAACAGGAAGTCTTGAAGTCACAATATCCCTGTCGTGAATCCGCAGAATTTTTCATTTTAAAATAAACATCCAGCAAAATAAAAATATAACGGTAAATAATATTCATCAGCTCGATAATCAGTTTTGGGACATGTGCTTTTCGCATCACCGAAATAATTTCTGAAGATGGCGTTGATAAGGTCATCATCTGTAACGCGCTGACTGCTGCAAATACTTTTAAAATCAAGAAAATCATTTCCTTGAGCTTCGCCTGAGACGTATAAATATAGAAAAAGCCGCAGTGCAAATTGTACTGTCCGATTGGATCAAAAGAAAATTCAATGGCAATTGCCAAAGTCCCTAAGAGTATAAAAACAATGGGAATCATCAGGACCGATAGATATTCATTTACCGAAAGTCCGCCTTTTACCATTGTCAGGTATGCCATGGCAATTAAAACAGCAACGGATACGTAGGGATTATTCAGAGCTATGCATAAAATCAGCAGCACGGTCGCCAGAGAAACTTTGAATGTGGGATTCCATCCTCTTATTTTTGAAGTATAAGCATGCATATCAATTATAAATCCTTCTCCATGTTTATGACCAATTTTATGATGATGGTGCTTTCCCTTTTGTGAATGATGCTGACCAACCATTGCCATCAGAAAAACAGCCACAGCAAGAACCCCCAGAACGAATAAAATAATTCCCCTCATACAAGACCTCCCTTCTTCCTAAATTTTGTGTATCTTTCATACTGCTATTTTATCTCTTGAATCATTTTTTGAAACGCCTCAATATTCCGTGGATATATTTTTTCATTCGCCATAAGATGCTTCTCTACCAGAGATTCATAAACATTCAACAACATCGGTTGCTTCAAATTTGACCTTTTCAACACTTCTATATTTTGAAAAATTTTCAGTGGGGATCCATCAGCAATAATCTTCCCCTGAAAAAACACAATAATTCTTTCCGCCCAACGATAGGCAAAATCCACATCATGTGTAGAAATCAGGATTGTTTTTTCTTCCCTACTCAATTTAGATAAAACATCCTCAAGCATCTCGGCATTTAATGGATCTAATGCCACTGTGGGCTCATCGAAAATAATAATTTCCGACTTCATCGCGATAATATCCGCGATACTGACTTTTTTCTTTTCACCTCCACTTAAATAATGAGGGGGCCGGTCTTTGAAATCCAGAATATCCATATAGGTTAATGCTTCATCAACCCTTTTTATAACTTCTTCTTTTGGCAGTTTTAAATTCATTGGTCCGAATGCGACCTCCGCACGAACGGTTGAAGCAATAATCTGATTGTCCGCATCTTGAAAAACAATTCCTATGTTTTTCCGCAATTCCTTCAGATTCTTTTTGTTAATCGTGGTACCCCGATAACTAATTTCACCGCTTTCCGCTTTCAAGACACCGTTCACATTTAAAAAAAACGTTGATTTACCAGCTCCGTTTGAACCGATAACCGCAATCTTTTCACCTTCATTGATATCAACATCAACCCCGTCCAGTCCTATCTGTCCATTGCCATAGACATAGTATAAATCACGGACCTTTAAAATTGGTTCTTTCATAATCTATCCTCTTTATATCAAGTACCAATTTATAAGTACTTATTATTTATTTTTTTCATTTAGATGAAGCTGTTTTTCATCTCATTTCTACCAAAATGTCGAAAGCTCTTGTAATGAGCATGAAAATTCCAATCTGATAATTTCAAAACTATCCGATTGGAATTCAATTTTGGACTTCTATCCCCGATATCTTACTATTAACTCGGACCATTATGTCCTGATGCGAAGCAAATGACGATTCACCTCACGTCAATTCATGGAGTCAGGAGATTCTTCTTCTTTATTACGCATCTTTTTTTGCCATTTATTTCTTTCAACATATCTACCCAGGAAGAAAAACAAAACTCCTGCACCGAGGCCTGTCTGTAAGGAGAACATCAGACTTTCAACTTCTCCCGGTAATTTTCCGCCAATCCATGTTTCTAAAACTGGCGTAAACCATGGCTGGTAATCCGTTCCCGTAATTTCTGAAATAGCTTGGCTTCCCGCATCGTCGGAACCACCAAACTCAGCTCCTTTTAAAGTAAATAAAGGGACCATTGCAATCACTGCTACAATTAACAATAAAACAATAATCGTCTTTTTATTTAACTTTGACATTATTTATTTCCCCTTTCATATATCCAATATCGATCAGTTCAGATGTTGCATAAGACTCCAGCATAATCATAATCACAACGGTCAGAATCCCTTCAATAATTGCCAGGGGAATCTGAGTCGGTGCAAATACCCCTAGGAACTTCAGGAAAGACGCTGCAATTCCGCCATTATCCGATGGATAGGCAACCGCCAACTGAAAACTGGTCACACAATATGTAAATAAATCGCCAATTGAAGCAGCCAGGAAAATACCCACACGCTTATTTGCTTTCACCTTCTTACATAAGATATACATTCCATAAGATACTAACGGACCGGCAATGGCCATTGAAAAAGTATTTGCCCCCAGTGTTGTAAGACCACCATGGGCCAATAAAATTGCTTGAAAAATAAGTACGATCAGACCTAAAATACTGACTGCAGTTGGTCCAAATAAAATCGCACCCAATCCGGTTCCTGTCATATGCGAACAGCTTCCTGTAACAGATGGAATTTTTAATGATGATATGATGAATATATACGCTCCAACCATTGCAATTAAAGTAATGGATTTACGATTCTGCAAAACTGTTTTTTTGATGGAAAAATAACCGATTACGAGAAATGGCAGGCAGATGATACCCCATACGATACAATATTCTGCCGGAAGATACCCCTCCATGATATGCATTGCGTTGGCAACCGGATAAACTCCAAATGCGAATGCGAAAGCCGCCACCAATGTAACGATTCTCTTTTCTCTTAACTTCATAATTTACACCATTTTTTCATCTTTTTCCCCCAAATATTTTTATATCAACCCCAAAATGAAGCATTCAAATTTGTCCGCTGCTCTATCACTTTGTTAACCCTTCGATTAATGTATTTAAACCAAATCAGCAAAAACTAGAAAAAAACCTCTTTTTCCGTATTCCTACAGAAAAAGAGGTTTGATTATCAGTTATCAATTGATTTCTAAATTTATGACATCAAAAAATCAACTTTTCTTAACGTTACTAATTTCCCTTTTCCCTGGAAGGATACTTCAGTACTTCAAATTAGTAGGTTTCCTGACTTATAGCTTTTATTCTCCTTGCCTTCCCGAAGCAATACGTGCTCAGTGACATATTAAGGAGACATAACTAATTACAGTGACCGGATCGTTCTGGATTCTAACCAGATTCCCTCAATGAATTTCTTCATCCTAAATGAATTTATACATTTCTTATTTAATTATGAATATATTATAACATGATTTATTTGAATGTACAGAATTTTTTTTTCAAAAAATCTCATCATTTACTGCTCAAAGATATGACGTTTCATCTTTTGCGCAAAACCTGTTTATTACTTCTATCCTTCGCCTCTTTCTTCGTTTTTAGTTGGCTCAATACGAGTTTAGAAATATTATCTGGATTTTGAGCTTTTACAATGGCATAAGCATATTGCGGCGAAAAAGGCTTTGGCGAATAGGCAATATATCGCTCTTCCCAATAAGAAGGTGCATACTTTTCTTTTGCATGATGGAGCGCTTTAAAGTCATATGAGTCATTCATATTATCGTAAACATAGGCGAAAAGTTTTTCATTGATCGTTGTTTTATCTCCTGATGTCACATTGTAGAGAGGTGACAGCCCCATATTGACTAATTGCACCCCTTCACCTTTAAACACCATAAACGCCTCATAATTAATTTTTTCCAAAACCCCTTGCGGCGCATCGCTTTTTCTTCTGGTAACATCAACTAAATAACTGGCTCCATTTAAATACGGTAAAAAGACGACAAACCCAAGCATTTTCCCCTGGGCATCCCGTGCATAAAAATATCGTCGATCAAGGGGATCGTCAAGCCCAATACCACCAAGCATAAAAGTCATTTCAGAAATCTTTTTACTCCTAAACCATTCTTCGGATATTTCAAATATTTCCTTTTCTATTTCAAGATTACGCGATATTATCGGCTGATATTCCGCAACCGTAATTCCTGCCTTATTAGCATGGTTTATTGCTGCCCTGACCTTTGCTACTTTTCCTCCAGCAAGACTGTATTCAGAAAGATTAAAGCAGGCATCTTCTCCGTATTTTACAATACCAAACTGAGCCGTTTTATATAAATCAAGAAAATACTCAGTCACATTGAGAAATAAAATATCGAGGCCGTTTTGCCTGGCGAATGTTATCAGTTCAGTCAAAAAAATGAAGCCATCATTTTTAGCACAGATAATATCCCCACAACACACTAAAACCTTTCCCACAATAGTATAGGAACAGACGCCTTCAACATCTTTACAGAAAAAATAACGTTTGTCATTTTCTAGAGACAAATATGACATGGGGTTTTGTCCATATTTAAGCACAATTTTTCGGACCCTTTCCTTGTCATGTTTATCATGAATATAATCATATACCAGCGGCTTCATAAGAAGCAATACCGAAGCAAAAATGCAAATCCAGTTTATGCTTATTAGCGAATCCGCATATATTTGACCCACATTATTCTTTATATCCAATACTGAAGTATCCATGAAAACCAGTAAATTTACTGAACTTAACAAAGCATTGTAAATGGTATGTACATCTCTAATATGAGGTCTCATAATATACAAACCAAGTGAAGCATTTGCAATCAGTAAAACAAAAGAAACCCCAATAAATATAAAAGCCCATTTCAAGGTTACTCGGTTGGGTAATCTAGAAAAGTCCTTATAAGAAAACACCAACACAAAAAGCACAAAAAACTCAATAATGACAATCGGAACCGAAAATTTATGAAAATGTCCAATCTCTAAAACCAAAGCTGCAAAAAGAACAATGACCTCAATAATCCAGGCATTACGAACCCTTTTATATAAACTGTAAGCAAGAAGAAGCATCAGCACGCCAAGTAAAAATGATAATACGCCATGAATTGCTGCAGTATTTGGATCGATCATATTGCCATATATATGTTCAAAGGCTTTAGCAAATTTTAAAGGCAACGCCGCAAGTAAATTTCCAAATCCAATGATTACTAAAAGAAAAATAGCAAAATTCTGAATTTGCCTTCTTATGACTGTATTCATGTTTAATACTCCTTCGAACCTTACTGACTAAACTAGATTGATTGAATCCAATTCGCAAACGAAAAGTGTGGGGATTCCCCACACTTTTCGGATAAATTATTTCGGAGATAATAATACCATATAAAGCACATTACCCGTCTTAAATCTTTTTTCAAAATTCAATCTTCTATTTCACCAGCCGATAATAGGCTTTTGCAGTCCACCAATAAACCAGGGCATAGATTAAAGCGTAGATTAATGTCACCACAATCGTGCAAATTAAAATCAGGCCAGTATCGGTGAGTCGGAAGGCTGCCAGCATTTTTGCCATCACCCGGAACGCAAAGGCAACATGAACGGTTGCTCCCGCCAGGGGCAGGAAAAAGACCATCAATATCTGTTTTCCAATTGTTTTTTTAACCTCCGTTTTATCCATCCCCACCTTCTGCATAATTTCAAAGCGATCCCGATCCTCATAGCCTTCAGAAATCTGTTTAAAATAAATAATCAGCACCGTGGCCATCATAAACAATGTTCCCAGAAAAACACCGAGGAATAAGAAGCCCCCAAAAATGGAGTACCATTCCGTTAGAGAGACATAATAACTTGCCTTATCGATATCTGGGTTAATTCCTTCAACTTGTTGAAAAACACTTTCCGAAAAAGCAAGTTTCGCTTCATCATTTCCTTCCAGATTAAAGAATTTTCCAAATAATAAAGACTTATTATTATTATCAGGATACAGATTATTTTGAATATCCGCGATAACCCCTTCATCTTTTACAATAATATAACATGTTTTTCCAACCAGGTCAGTTTTCTTATTACTTAGCGGAAATGTCTGGAGCTCCTCTTTTACTGAAAAACGATCGTCTCCAAAAGCCATGGTTTTCTGATTGTAATTATCACCTACCGAGAAGATCAGGACTTCGTTTTCATTTAAAGACGCCGGCGTTTCACTCATTTTATTATAGTCTTCTAACGGAATCAGCCATACATCGGTTTTTGTGGTGTAATAATTGGTATCCTTGTCTTCTTTAGCAACAAGATCAGGCATAAAGTGATCGCCCTCTAAAAAAGCGGTCAAATTTCCAAGTCGAAGATTGATCTGGTCAATTGAATTCACACCCGTCTGCTCCGCTGTTTTCTGGATCGACTCATCAACCAAAGCTTCATCATTTCCGGTATTTTCACCAACAATGAGCATATCAAAATGATATTGATCCCGCATCATATTTTCCTGACCAACATACAAAGATACCGTGGTAGAAATCGTCACCAACACCATGGTTGACAAAATGCAGATATTGGCTAATCCTACCGCGTTTTGCTTCATCCGGTAAATCATACCGGAAACCGAAATAAAATTACGGGATTGATAATAGAAGTTCTTATTCTTTTTTAGAACTTTTAGCAAGGCAATGCTTCCCGACGTAAAAAGTGCATAGGTTCCGATGATTACAAAAATCACGGCCACAAAGAACAATAAAATGGCATCAATAGGAGATTTTACTGTCAAGGCGATTCCATAACCAATCCCCAGCGATATAATCCCGAAAAGGGTCACAATCCACGAGGATTTCGGTTCTTTTTCCCCTTGTTCTCCCCCTCGCAGAAGATTAATAGGGTTCGCCATTTTAACCTGAAGGAAATTAGTTAAAAGGGTCAGGAAAAAGATGGCCAGAAAAATTCCAGCAGTAATAAGCAGTCCCCGTCCATCAATATAAAATTGAATGGGCGTTGTAAAATGAAGCAATTTTAACAGCAGTAAATATAATAGTTTTCCAATTAAAATCCCCCCCAATAATCCTAAAGTAAGACTGACTATCGTCACCACAACTGTTTCATAAAACAAAACCCGGGCGATGTGTTTCTTTTCCATACCTAGTATACTGTACAGCCCTAATTCTTTTTTACGCCGTTTAATTAAAAAGCTATTGGTGTAAAATAGAAAAATCGTTGAAAAGATTCCAATCACAATGGTTCCTAAAAATAAGATTGTCTTTAGGTTCGTAGAACCCGGCATCTCATCCAGCCCTTTGTTTCCATAAAAAGAAATCATACTATAAAAAGCGATAATCGAACCGATACAGGTTAGAATATAGGGTACATAGGTATCTGCATTTTTTTTTAGATTGGTAAGAGCCAATTTGGGGTAAAATATTTTATTCACCCTTCACACCCCCTGTTGCCAGCACCGTGAGTGTCATGGAAATCTTTTGATACATCTCATCATTATTCATGGATCCCCGATAAATCTGGTTGTATATTTCTCCATCTTTAATAAAAAGCACCCGTTTAGCATGACTTGCAGCGGCAATACTATGGGTTACCATTAAAATCGTTTGGCCGGCTTCATTGATTTCCGAAAAAATCTTCAAGAGATTCATTGCCGCCTTTGAATCCAGTGCACCGGTGGGTTCATCCGCCAGGATCAGTTTTGGGTTTGTTATCAGAGCCCTTGCCACCGCCGTTCGTTGTTTTTGACCTCCGGAAATCTCATAAGGGTATTTTGGAAGGATTTCATCAATCCCCAGTTTTTTTGAAAGCGGTTTGAGACGTTTATTCATTTCTTCATAGGGCTTTTGGGATAGAACTAAGGGCAGAAATATATTATCCTGAATCGAAAAAGTATCCAGCAAATTAAAATCCTGAAAAACAAAACCCAGATTGTCCCGACGGAAAGCTGAGATTTCACTGTCCTTGATTTTTACGATATTATTTCCATCGAGAAAGACTTCACCCCCGGTGGGTTTGTCAAGAGACGCCAGAATATTCAAAAGGGTTGTTTTCCCCGAACCTGATTCTCCCATAATCGCCAGATATTCTCCATTTTCTACCGAAAAACTGACATTGCTCAGAGCTTGAACCTGATTTCCACCAAAACGGGTGGTATAAATTTTTTGCAAACTTTTTACTTCTAAAAGACTCATTGTTGGCCTCCTTCTTTTTACTATACTCAGTATAATAAAAAGGGAAATGCTCCACCATAATTCTGGCTTACATTTCCCGTTTTAAACTTACAGTTTTGTAAGGTTAAAATAATTCCATGTTTTTTCTGGATAAATCGATTTCTATTTTTGTTCCAACTCCCAATTGGGATTCCACAGAGATATCATGAGCCAGTTTATCCAAAACCGATTTGGTGAGATAAAGACCAATTCCCGTAGATTTCTGATTCATTCGTCCATTATATCCTGTGAAGCCACGATCAAAAATTCGATTGATATCTTCAGGATGGATTCCCACACCGGTGTCCCTGATTACCAGTGTTTTCTCTTTATCTTTATTCATGTAGATCGATATTTTCCCCTTGGGTGTATATTTTAATGCATTGGAAATAATCTGTTCAAGAACAAGCGTCAACCACTTTTTATCGGTAAGCACCGTACAATCAATTTCTTCCAATTCCAGAGATATCCGCTTATTGATAAAAATAATGCTGTATTTTTTGACACTTCCCTGAATCAGAGATAGCAAATCATATTCCTTTAAAATCAGATCCGATGACATGCTTTCCAGTCTCAGATACTGAAGAACCATTTCCACATATTCCTTGATTTTAAACAATTCCTGTCGCAGTTCAGCCTGCGGATAGGCTTTTTCCTCCTGGGTTTGCAATAGCAAATCCATTGCTGAGATCGGTGTCTTGATCTGATGAGCCCACAAAGTATAATAGTCATTCAGTTCTTTCTGATTGTTTTCAGACTGAAAGGCCAGCTCAAACCGGCTGTCCACCAGTACCCTTGTGGCTTTTTGATACTCTTCTTCAATACCGTCTTTCGGTTTAGGCAATGACCTCATTTCCACTAAAATAGATTCTCTGAATTCTCTCATTCGATGCAGTTTTTTATAATAATTGCTAAAATCCAACAAGCAAAAAACAAAAACCAGTGCTCCTATCAATTGAATGCTGTAAACAAGTGGTTCCGGATCGACCAGATATAAAAAATAGATGCTTACAAAAATGAAGATAAATAAAACAAAAGCTAAAACAACCCTGATCCGTGCTTTTAAATAAGAAACAACAACTGATCCCAATGAATCTTCCATATCAATCCTCCACCAGATAACCGCTTCCCTTTTTCGTTGTGATAAAGTCAGTCAGCCCCACCCCATCCAGCTTTTTTCTCAGACGAGCAATGTTCACGGTTAACGTATTATCATCGACAAAGCAGTTGTCATCCCATAAGCGGGTCATCATCTGATCTCGGGAAACTACTTTTCCTTTGTTTTCCATCAAAATCTTCAGGATGCGGAAATCATTCTTTGTCAGCTCCACCTTTTGGTCCTGAACCATCAGGCTGGCATCCGAAAGATTTAAAATTGCTCCCTGGCACTCCAACAAATTGACTTCGCCCTGAAAAGAATAGGCTCGTCGCAGAATGGCTTGAACCTTGGCGACCAGTACATTCAAATCAAAAGGCTTGGTGATAAAGTCATCTCCGCCCATATTCATGGCCATGACAATATTCATATTGTCGCTGTTCGATGAAATAAAGATGATCGGTACTTTGGACAACTTTCTTATTTCAGTACACCAATGATAACCATTAAACAGCGGTAGGGCAATATCCATCAAGACAAGCTGCGGTGAAAATCGAACAAACTGGTCGATGATTCCATTGAAATCTTCAACCAGCTCCACGTCATAGCCCCAGTTTGACAGGCATTTTTTTATTGAATTGGCAATAATGGCATCGTCTTCGACGATTAGAATTTTATACATAGCAGCACCCCAACTTTTCATATTCTGGTTTTCTTTATTTGAAATTAAAATTTATTTAGATCATCCATTATCGGTCAGACTCTAGACAAAATGCATGCTGTTAGATGTTGCATTCCTCAGCCATTGTTTTGACCTGATCAAGAAATTGATCCATCCATTGATTGTCCTGCTGAATGTATTTTTCCTGAGATCGAACTTCTTCCGGCAACTGAACATAGTCATTTTTTGTCATTTCGTCTCCACAATTTTCAATAAGCGCTTCAATAATAGGCAATGTATTTTCTAAATGGAACTGAAAACCGAAGACTCTCTTTTTATAAACGAATCCCTGATTTTTACAAGCCTTGCTTTCTGCAATAATAACAGCCTCTTGAGGTAAATCTGCAAATGTATCCCCATGCCAATGGAATACAACAGGATTTTCCGGGAAAAATGAAAACAAAGAAGATTTTCTGGCTTCCGCCGTGAATATTATGGGAAACCATCCAATTTCTTTCTCTTTGTTTTTAACGACCTTTCCGCCAATAACATCAGCAATCAATTGACTGCCCAGGCACATCCCGATCACCACCTTTGCCATCTCTATGGCTTCTTTTATTAAGTGCTTTTCTCTGACTAGCCAGGGATATTCCTGATCTTCATAAATATTCATCGGTCCTCCCATTACGACCAGCCAGTCAAATTCAGAAACATCGGGCAGCTTCTCGTTGTTATACAAGTGGGTTGCGGTTACTGTGCATTTATTTTTTTCTGCCCATTCCAAAATCCTGCCTGGATTTTCAAAGGGCGCATGCTGCAAATAATGAATTCTCATCTCTTACCTCCCCAATTCTACTTCTAAATGTTATCCTTTTATAAAAGTATAACATTTAGAAGACTTTCTACAAATTCTTTTTTTATCTCGCTTTCAATAAATTGTCAGCATTTAAAAAAAGCCTATCCTGTTTGGATACGCTTTTTTGATGGTGCTCAAATTTTTGGCCAGAAAAATTTGAGCGAAGGAATAAAAACATCTATCAAAAATATAAATTAATGAAAGCAATCAAAATTCGGGGATGTCACACACCATCCCCGAAAAGGAAGAAAATTAAATACTGACTTGGAGATGTCCTTTTATTCGAAGAGATTCTATTATTTTCTATTGCCTAGGAGAAAAACAATTAAAAAAATCCTTCTCCAAAGGAAAAGGATAAAAGAATCATACTTAAAATTTAAATATAATGCTCTCATAGTCCTCTAAATCGGAGGTTTTAATAAGAAATCACTACAAACAGGTCTTCTGGCTCAACAATCAATTTTCCATCTCCCTTCCCGTTAATTACTTAACAGTGGTTATGAGACGGTCATCATGCATTACAGCTGCGATTACAGCAAAGGATTTACACCTTTTTCCCTTGAATATAGGACAAGTTCACTATTTAATTGTGGTTATTATATACCAATGACTGCTGGCTGTCAATAAGATTCCTGCAAATTGTTTTCCTAATTTATTTACTCCTGCAATTCTTTTTCTACCACGTCGCCGGTAATAATGAAAATAGGATTGGAAGCCTTCAGCATCGTCAGTCCCCCAATGCCCTCTCCCCGACTGATTCCAACCTGAATGAGTTCCACATTTTCAAAATATCGATTCATCAGTGTCGTTGCCTGAGCCGCATTTTCAAGCGTCACAAAATTGGCAACCACCCGTCCACCGGATCGGATCTTTTCCTTACACCATTTAAACAGACCTTCCATATTGCCGCCGGAACCGCCAATGATGACCCGATCCACCGGTTCTATTATTTCAGCTAAAACTTCCGGTGCTTTTCCTGGAACAATCATCACATTGTCGGCTTTAAAATGTTCCTTATTTTTCTGCACCAGTTCCAGTGCCATTTCCTTTGCTTCTACCGCATAAACCTTTCCAGGTGCTGCTGCATAAGCTGCTTCCATGGTTAAACCGCCGGTACCGGCTCCAATATCAACCACAACATTTCCTGGTTCGATGCCCAATAATGAAATAGTCAACACCCGAATTTCTCTTTTGGTCATCGGGGCTTTTCCCCGAATATAAGCTTCGTCTTTGTATCCTGCTATTTTACTCATTAATAATTACCACCACTGCCATTTCTTTCTCTTGAAAAGTCAGGGCTTCTTCAATGGTCAGCCTTGTTACTTTTTCATTGGGATAGGATAGCTCTTCCCCCACATAAATAATGCTGTCTTTCATCCCTGCTGATTCCAGAGTTTTTGCTATAAATGCGGTATTATTTTTTTTATCTGTGAGCATTCCCAGCTTCTTATTTTCAGTAACCGCTGCGAATAAATCCTGGTCTCGGCCATGAAGACTCATAAGCCTGGCATCTTCCCATGTTTCCCCCAGTTTTGCAAAAATATATTGCAGGGAACTGATTCCGGGAATACACACAATGTCTTTTTCCGGAATTACTTTTTTTGCATAGGTTAAAAGGCTATAAAACCCAGTATCGCCTGACACCACCAAGGCTGTTTTCCGGGTTTGGTAGACTTGTGTAACTTCTGCCATTAATTCACTTAACGACGTGCCTTTTCCGATATAGAGCATTTTTTTTCCGGTGGGATCAAAGCTTTCAGCATGTCGGACGCCACAAAGAATAACCTCTGCGGCTTCAATTTCTTTTTTAGCAATCGGTAATATATAATCCGGATGTCCCGGTCCCAATCCAATAACTTTTAATGGATACATAATCGTTCCCTCATTTTCTCCGCTGCTTTACTTTGGCCCAATCGGCCATGGATTTTAGAAAATAGGATCACCTCAATATCGATGGTTTTGTAAACCCGATCCGTGGCCCTATTCTTGACAACCTCTGCCAGATGATTAAAATAATCCGGCAGGTTTATTTCTAAAATAACATCAGTTGCTTCATCTGTTGTTTTACAGGACATGATTTTTTCTATCGTTGTCTGAGAAGCTCCTAATAAACCACAATGAGCGGCTAAAATTTCCATCCGGGCATCTGCCACACTACTGTGAGTATTGAAAATTCCACCAGCAACCTTCACCAGTTTTCCCAAATGCCCCACCAGCAGAATCTTCTCAAATCCCATCCGTTCCGCTTCATCAAGCATAAATCCGATGAAATTACTGGTTTTGATGAGCACATTCTGGTTAAGTCCCAGTGTCTCCGAAAAATCTTTTCCATAATTACCCGGAACAAAAATGATTTCTTTATATCCTCTTGCCTTGAGAACATTGAGTTCAAGCTTCAGTGATGCCTTCAGTGCATCCTCGCTCATGGGTTCCACAATCCCAGAGGTGCCCAACACCGATAATCCGCCTTCAATACCCAGTTTGGGATTAAAGGTCCGTTTTGCCATCGCTACTCCCTGGGGAATGGATATTTCGACAACCCAGCCTCGCGGCAAATCCATCTCAGGGCTCTTTTCGTTCGATGCTATTGCAGTCGCTATTGCCTGGCTTATCATTTCCCGGGGAACCGGGTTGATTGCCGGTTCTCCCATTGGGATACTGAGCCCCACCGAGGTTACAGTCCCCACACCGATTCCTGCCACGAACTGTATGCCATCCTTATTTGAAGGTATTATTCGCGAAAAAACCTTAACCCCATTGGTAACATCCGGATCATCCCCTGAATCTTTCACCACCGAACAGGAAGCTTCATTTTCAGAAAAAAGCTGATCGTGAAGGATTAGATCAAGAGGCCATCCCTTAGGGGTATCTATCTTAACGGTTGCCAATTTTTTTTGGTTTAAGTACATCAAAAGGGCCGCTTTTGTAGCCGCCGTTGCACACGATCCGGTGGTATAACCATAGCGCAGTTCTTTTCCGTTTTTTTCAATCGTTTTATTCAACATATTCTGGCCTCAATTATTGAAGGGGATAATTCTTTTTTACTAACAAGGTTGATAAATACGGAATCTTTCCTTTAAGTACTTCAATGTCCCGAATGATCTGTTGATTTTCCATCCCGATGTTTGACACCAGCACAAAGGACTTTTCTAAACCCCGGGCTTCCAATTCCTCTGCCATCAAAACATTATTGGCGGAAATTTTCATTACCACAATATTTTGGTGGGCATCCAAAATGGCCCGGATTTCTTCAATCGGCTGGGTCATCGCCACGATCCCCAGGGATTCTTCTCCCTGCGTTAACGGAATGTTAAGCTGCGCCGCTAAATTACAAAATGATGGGACGCCGGAGAGGGTAACCACTTCAATATCCCGCTTCAATAAAAACTCCATGACATAAGAATAGGTGCTGAATACCATGGGGTCTCCCAAGGTAATAAAAGCCACATTCTTGCCTTCATTTAAAAACAGTTCAATCTCATCGGCATTTTCTTGCCATTGTTTTGCCAAAACTTCTCGTTCCTGACTGAGCGAGATCATGGGGAAATTCATGTCCAAAACCTTTGAGAGGTCAGAAATATGACTTTTCACAATTTCAAAGGCAATGCTGGTTTTTCCCATCTTTTTAGTCGGGGTGATCACCACATCACAGGCATCCAAAACCCTAGCGGCTTTTACTGTAATTAAATCAGGATCTCCAGGACCGACACCAATACCATAAAATATTCCTTTTTTTTCCGCTGTCATTTTCCTACCATTCCCTTCCCAGTTGATACAACATGGCATTAAGAATGGCTGCCACAACCGGGCTTCCGCCCTTTCTTCCGTTAATTCGAATAATCGGACTGTCAATTTGATTCAAGGCTGCTTTAGATTCTGCTGCCCCGACAAAACCGATGGGTGCTCCGATAATCAGATCTGGTTTTACTTTCCCAGACTTTACTTTTTCAATAAGGGTATACAAAGCTGTCGGAGCGTTTCCGATGGCAAAAATACCAATGCTGTCATCGTTAAATGCTTTTTCCATACCGACAGTGGAACGGGTCACGCCCCGTTTTTTAGCTTCAATCGCGACATCCGGATCATGAACGTAATTGACAATCTTGATCCCATGATCTGTTAATGCTTTCTTATTAACAGCTACTTGAATCATACGGGTATCCGCATAAATATTCTTCCCCTGTTTCAGAGCTTCCATACCGCTTTCATAACCATTATTAAGAATTTCCAGTAAATCAGCATATTCAAAATCAGCGGTAGTGTGGATGATCCGTTTTACTATTGGTGCAATTGCTTCAGGAAAAACCTTCTCCCCCAACTCCTGGGTAATAATTTCAAAACTGCGTTCTTCAATTTCTTGGGGGTTATTTATATATGCCATATCTTCTCTCCTTCAAATATTATTCATTTTCTATTTTAAAATTTTTCCTGGAATACCGTTATTCCACCTGGAATCAGGTGATTAAAATACAGTTTCGCATAAGCCGTTTCAGGAATATGCGCTTTTAAAGCTTTTATAAATTCATCTTCCTGAAAGTTTTCTTTCTTGTACATGACCCCGATGACCGTTCCACTGTGGCCGATTACGGTTCCCAATCCGCCAAACTTTTTAGAAAGTGTCGTTAATTCCTCCAAGTATTGTTTTTTTAATCTTTTCTGATTAAGAAAGGCACTTTTTGTACATGCTTCTCCGATATCTATTAAACTTTTTGTTCTAACCCCTTTTTCAAACAGGTCGACAATTTCCGCGAAAGTTTCTAAATCTTTATCCGAATAATCATCCTGGGTTTCATTGAAGGACATCGTATCGATGCCCCCATGGAAATCAACGATTATCAAATCTGCTTCCACACAACCGTCGAAATCCTTTAAGACTGCACCATTAATATGATTAAAAAGATTCAGCTCTGAAAACATTAAATTATCCGATGGCTCAATCACTGCACAAAGCGCTCCGATTTCTTTCGGAGTCAGCCCCAATCCAAAATATTCCGAAAGCCCGGCCGCCATTCCGGCTATATCCGCAGTGCTGCTGGCCATACCTTTTTCCAGTGGTATTTCAGTATCCATTGAGATATGCAGCTTTTCTTTTTCCTCATTGGGAATTGCATAAAGGCGAAACACTTCGTCAATCAGTTTAACGGTTTTCGGCTTTAACAGATTCAGATTGCCCGGGCCTTCTTCAATGGTAATTCTTGAATAACGATCAATGGGACAAGAAACCAGACAGGGATTATCATCGAACCATCCTTGAATAAATTCTCCGCAGGTCCCCGGTGTTTTAACCTTAACCCGCCTCATTCTCGGCCCTCTTTGTGGTCAAGTGCCGATGCCAGCAGGGCATTCAAGAATGACGGATTGCTGTAAAAATGAATATGCGGATATCCTGCCAATACATTTTTTAATCGATAGCCGCAAGTCCATGTTCGGCTGTTTTTAGTGATCACATAGGCTGTTGGAATTATTTCCGATATTGTTACCTCACTGTGATGGAATTCATGTCCTTTTATTTCAATGGGCCTTTCCCTTAAATAAGCACAGATATTCACATAACCAAATCGTTGCAGGTGTTTTGTCATATGTGATTCACCGTCAATGAAAGCGACGCCCTTATTTGTTTCGCCATTATTGAGGGTCATGGATTTTGTGAGATACATCAGTCCGCCGCACTCCGCGTAACAGGGGAGTCCGGCTTCTAATTTTTTTTTAATATCGGTGAGCATTGTTTCATTTGCCGCCAGTTCAGCCCCAAATACTTCTGGAAAACCGCCGCCGATATAAAGCCCATCCACGTTTTCCGGAAGTGCTTTGTCATTCAACGGGCTAAAGGGAACAATCTCAATCCCGGCATTTTCAAGAGCACGGAAATTGTCTTCGTAATAAAAATTGAAGGCCCGATCTTTTGGAACACCAATACGCAGTCCCTGATATTTCTTATCCCAGGCACTAAATGGATCGATGTAATGATTGGAAATATCTGAGTGATGGCTGAGTTCCAGCAATTTGTCCAAATCAATATGGGCTTCAGCCAGTTCACCGGCTTTATCAACTTTTTCTCTAAAATCCGGGATCTCTTCAACCGGAACCAAACCTAAGTGACGACTGTCCATTACAATATCCGGATTGTCAGGGAAATATCCCAGGCAGGTCACATCATTATAAGCTTCAATCATTTCCTTAAGTAACTGGTAATGAGAATCTGAGGATATGCGATTAATAATTACCCCGGCAATCTTTGTCTCGGGATCAAAATCGATATACCCTTTTACCAATGCCGCAGCGCTCTTTGACATGCCCCGACCATCAATAATGAGAATTGTTGAAGCATCCACAGCTTTAGCCAGATAGGCACTGCTGCCCACATCTGATTCCAGGCTATGCCCGTCATACAGCCCCATCACCCCTTCCACTATTCCCAGGTCGTTTTTTTCTTCAATACGACGGTAAAACAGTCCTCGAATGGACTCTTCATCCAACATCCATGTATCCAAATTTATGGAACGCTCCCCGGTGACAAAACTATGAAACATGGGGTCAATATAGTCAGGTCCTGTTTTAAAAGGCTTTACCTTAAGTCCTCTCTTTTTAAAGGCTGCCATTATTCCCATCGTAACCGTTGTTTTTCCAACATTACTACTGACACCTGCCAACATAAAATAATCCATCATGATACCTCCTTTTTCTGAATGACACGAATTTTATTTTTTGTCTTCGAATAGCGCTTTATTGTCTTCGATATGGGTTTGCTTTTTAATGATTTCTAAGAACTCCTGATGATCATCAATTTCCACCAGCTTCTTCTTTGATTTAATCTCTGATAGGCATTTTGTTAATTTGCCCTCGGTAAAATCATTGTTGCGACAGTTCTTATGAAAATAAATGCTTCCGCTAAGATTTTCCAAGCCGGTAAGATTGTTGACATTCCCATGACCAAAAGGCAAATCTGAAATGAGAATGAAATCACAATCTGCCATTAATGCCAGATTTTCTTCCTGCTTTTCCAAACTAATTGACGTAAACGGACTTGCTTCAACCATAGGAATCCCAAGAACATCGCATATCGTCCAATCATCACTTCCCTGGTTTACCACCCCAGCGGTCACATGGTGACCCATGGCTTCCAGCTCTTCCAAAACCTGAGAGGCCTTGTTTCCACCGCAAATCACGTGAATGCGAAGGCTGCGATAGGTTTCTGTTTCTTTAATCACTCGAAGGGGAATCACTTCCGGTTTTTCAAAAAGCTTATTCTCCTGAATAAACATTTTCATATCATAAACTTTTTTCAAATTATCTTCGGTAATTACTTCTTTAGGCGTTCCATCCACGACAACCTGCCCATCTTTCATTAAAATCAGACGATTGCAATACCGGGAGGCTAGATTGATGTCATGCAGAACTGCCACCACGGTCATTGATTTATTTAAGTTGAGGTTGCGGATCAACTCCATCACTTCGATTTGATGATGAATATCCAGAGCTGATGTGGGTTCATCAAGGAAAATGATATCCGGATCCTGGGCGATTGCCCGAGCAATAATGACCCGTTGTTTTTCACCACCGCTTAAATTATTATAATAGCGTTTCCTAAATGTTAATGTCTTGGTCACCCGCATCGCTTCTGTGACCAAATCATAATCTTTCCGACTTTCTTTAACTCGGTAGCTCAGGTAGGGGTTTCTGCCCATGAGCACAATATCTTCAACCGTAAAATCATAGTCAATGTCAAAGGATTGCGGCACCACGGCCACCAGCTGAGCCCGCTCTCGTTGTGAATAATCAGTATTGTTTTTTTCTTCAAGAATAATCTCACCTGATTTTACCGGCAATAGCCCTGTCAAACATTTTAACAAGGTCGATTTTCCAGTTCCATTAGGGCCGATCAGCCCCACAAATTCTCCCTGACAAATCGTGGCACTAAAGCCCTGCAGCACATTTGTTTCGCCATAGGCAGCGACAACGTCCTTGAAATTCAGCATAATTTTCGGCATTAAACGTTGCATCTTATACACCACCCTTTTTTCTTTTTCTCAAGAGATAAACAAAGAACGGTCCACCAAAAGCCGCCGTAATAATTCCTACCGGAATTTCCTGGGCGGTTACCGTCCGGGCAAGCGTATCGCACAAAATGAGGAAAACACCTCCAAACAATAGCGAAAAAGGGACTAAGACACGATGTTTCGGCCCGGTTACCATTCTGACGATATGAGGAACAACCAATCCTACAAAACCAATGATCCCGGTAACCGACACAACTGCTGCAGTAATCAGCGAGGATGAAAACAGTATCTTCTTTTTTAATCTCTCGGTATCCACTCCCAGCTGGTTTGCAGTATCTTCTCCGAGAAGCATGATATCCAGCTCTCGCACCGATGTTAGCATAATAACGCAACCTAGAATCACATAAGGCAGCACCGCGATGACCTGATTCCAGCCCTTGCCATTTAAGCTCCCCATGGTCCAAAATATAATCTGGGACATTTCATTCTGGTTAAAAATCATAAATAAAGATATTAATGCGCTCAAGGTTTGTCCAATGGCAATCCCGCTTAGCAATAGGGTTGCCACCGGCACCTTACGCCCCACCCGGGAAATATTATAGACAATCAATATGGTTGAGAATGAACCGATAAAGGCTAAAATGGCTATTCCGTTAAGACCCAGAAAGCTGCTTGAAAACTTCAGGATAATGCCGATGGTAGCCCCTAATGCGGCTCCCGATGATACCCCTAAAATATAGGGATCCGCCATGGGGTTTTTGAAAATCCCCTGATACGCCGCTCCGCAAAGGGCTAACGCGCCACCCGTTACAAAGGCCAGAATAATCCTTGGCAAGCGGACATTCCAGATAATAGCTGTAGCCCCCACACTGATGTTTTCCATACCAAGATCAATATGAAAAATCTGATTAAGCAAAATCTTGTTTGCCTCACCAAAAGATATGGACGCAACGCCCATTAAGGTACATAGATAAATAATAATCATGCAAATAATTATTGATATCAGCATGGCATGTTTTTTAAGCTTGCTTTTCATTGTGTCTCCAATTTAATTTCATTTTTGTCTGTTCACTCCTGAATTTACTCCCTAATTGATGAGAAAACTCAGGGGCGAACAGCATTCGCCCCTAAATTGATTATTTACTAAATATATTTGGATAGATGCTCTGTGCCAGTAAAGCCATTCCTTCAATAATACGAGGACCCGGTCTCTGAACCATATCGCTTTCCGGCGTTAAATATTCAAAATAAACAATGTTATTATTGGCAATGGCATTGATTTGATCAAAGCCAGGCGTTGCCTTAATAACATCCGGTTTTGTATAAAGAGAAATATAAACATCAGGATTATCGGCGATGATTGCTTCCGTGCTCAGTTGCGCCCATTGGCTTGTCGCATCAGCAGCAATGTTCTTAGCATTAAGATCCGTCAACATCGAATCCAGCATGGATCCCGGGCCGGCTGTGTAAAATTTCCCAATATCAATGAAGACCGATTTTGGTTCTTTTATGGTTGCCGCCTTGGCGATTAATTCCTGTCGTTGTTTTTCCATTCCTTCCACAACTTCTTTGGCCTTATCGTTGGCATTGCTTATTTCCCCGGCCATAACAATATTATTCAACACCCCATCGATACTTGTGGGATTAACTACAATAACCTGTGCTCCGATGGCTTGCAGTTGCTGGCTCATTTCATCTGACACAAAATCTGAAGACATGACGATATCCGGTGCCAGTTCAATGATTTTTTCAAGATTCGGCGAACTGAAACTTCCAATACTGGTTACGGCCGAAGCCTCTTCCGGATAATCACAGTAATCGGTTCGTCCGACAAGCTTGCTTCCTTCGCCAATCGCAAAGATGATTTCAGTATCGGATGGCGACAAGGACACAATCTTTTGCGGCTCTTTATCAATCGTTATCGATGTTCCCGAATCATCCGTTATGGTTAATGGATAGGTTGTCGAACCGCTTTTAGTTTGAACACCCGTAGCCGTCTTAGTCGTGCTGCTCTGCTGACAACCGGTAAAGGTTGCAACCAGCGTTAAAGCAACCAAAATCGCTAAAATACTTTTCATTTTTTTCTTTTTCATTTTTTCCTCTTTTCTTTTTCCAATCGTATTTTTTCTGCATTTTTTTGCAAAAAATAAATCCAGCTTCCTGTGGAGGCTGGATACTAAACAAAAGGTTTAATCCTGTTCTTCCCACCGAAGAAATTCAATGATCAATGAGTGTCCTGACTTTTGCTTCCTTCGCCATTCTTCCTTCCCATCTTTCGACAGTGGTTTACAAGAATATTGTCAACAATTACAGTAGCGGGGGCTGTAGGGGGGTCTCACCCCTTTCCTCATTACTTCTCTATTTTATTAATCGCAGTGTATCATAAATCAGTCAACATTTCAATTGATTATTTTTGCGTAGCGTCCGCTATTGCTAATTCGTTTTATTCATTAATGGTTAAACTTTTCAGCACGGTACCGGCAAACTCAATCGGTTC
>JGI24143J45723_1000010_pt1 | contig 86295 bp, 62 predicted proteins | sample BarGraIncu00432A_FD_45723 | JGI IMG/M metagenome (IMG submission 45723) | reverse complement strand
GGAAAGCTTCTTCGGGTTCAAGCCGATATCGGCGGGGGACCCGGATAAGGCGGTCGCCCGCGGAGCTGTAGTGTACCACTACAACCTTCATCGCGGCCTGAGGGCCAAGACCATTCTGAACGACTCCATCGGTTTGCTCACTAAGGGCGGCTATGTGAAGCACATCGTTGCCGCCGGCACAGTGCTGCCTTACCGGTCGAAGCCGATCACCGATTTTGTGATCGACAATGACGGCGCGACTGTCCTGGACCTCCCCTTCTATCTCGGAAGGCGAAAGGACACCATGCCTCCCAACCGTAAGATCTGCAAGAGGAGGATCAAATTCCCGGCCTCGCTGAGCGAGGGGGACTCCGTGCACATCCAGGTGAACGTGGATGAATCGAACATCATGACCGTTGATGGCTGGCTGGAAGCTAATCCGCAAATCAAGTTTTCCGTGACGGTGGTCTCCGAGGAGGAGAAGCCCCGCACCACAGCTGCGCCAACCTTGATAACGGCAAAACGAAAGCCTCAGCCATTCCTGCCGCACGGGCCTGAAATGAGTGTGAACGACACCATCAATACCATGATAGTCGCTTTCAGGAGGCATTCTGACGGTAACGCCATGGCGCAAAGAATGGAAATGGACAGGATAAAGGCCCTCGAGGCCAAGATCATACGGGCGAGGAACGGCGTTGAGTTCTCCGAGCGGTTGATCGCCCTCATAGAGAACCTCAACCCATTTGCACTGTCGAGGGTGATTTACCTCCTGGGGCAGCTGGCTGCGTTCCATGAGGAGATCAGGGTCGACGTCTGTCGCTGTGCCATGAACCTCACCCAGGAATCCTATCTGTATGTGAAGCCCAAGTTCTACCTCAACTCGGTCTTTCGCTATGCGGTTGATGCGATAGGAAGGTGTGGTATTCCCCTGGGGGAATCCCATCTGGCGGGTATGGTCGGCAATACGGAGATGCTCTCGATTTACGGAAGCATCATGCACTCGCTGGGTAAGGTAGGGACTACCTCCAACACAGTGCAGAAACTGACTCAGCACGTAGATTCCAATGATCGAGCTTCCAGGATAGCTGCGCCGTGGGCTATCGGCAAGATAGGCAGCCGGGAGAACAGGGTGCCGCTGGCCGTGGAGCTTTTGCAGGACAGCGTGCTCCGGGTATGTAATCAGCTCAGGCGGGAGACTCATCCGGATGCGGTGAGGAACCAGATTTATGCCCTAGGTGAGATTTGTGACCGGAGACTTGGCGACAGGGAGCTTGTTTCCGAGGATCTGGCCCAGCAGGCATTGTCGGCGATTAACAAGAGGGCGCTGTCTTCGGCCAAAGCTTTCAGCCGGATTCAGAGCCTGGCTATCAAAATGATAGAGGCCAACGAACTGAGCGAGGAAGATGAAATGCAACTCCTTGCTATCCGGTCCGATTTGTCGTGCTAGCCCTGCATGCGACGATGAGTTTTCCGAAGTGGCAGGCGCCGGGATGGGAGGTCGCCCAATGGCTGTAACGGTAGTGGATGGAAATATTTTTAAGACGAAATGCCAGACCATCGTCAACACAGTAAACTGCGTCGGCGTCATGGGGGCGGGGATCGCCCTCGAGTGCCGTTTCCGCTGGCCCGACATGTTCCAGACCTATGTCGACCTGTGCAAAAAGGAGCAGATGAAAATCGGACTTCTATGGCTGTATAAGTCGCCCGACAGATGGGTTCTCAATTTTCCGACCAAAGATCACTGGAAGGACCCTTCCCGGGAAGAATACCTGCACCTTGGCCTTGAGAAGTTCCAGCGCAGCTACCGACAAAAGCAAATCGAGTCCATCGCCTTTCCCTTGCTCGGCGCTCAAAACGGAAGGATCGACCGGGAGAGGTCGCTTGAGATTATGGAATTCTACCTCCGGCAATGCGCCATCCCTGTGGAAATCTACTGCCATGACCCGGCCGCCCCCGACGATCTCCTGGAACACGTCAGGAGCGCCTTGTCAGGCAGGACCGCAACGGAACTGAAAGAGGTGCTGGGGATTCGGGCCGACCAGGCGGAACGGGTACTCTTAGCGCTGCAGGACGCTTCGATTTGCCAGCTTAACCGCCTCGCCAGTGTCAGTGGCATCGGTTCCAAGACACTGGAAAAAGTCTTCTTTTTTGCCCGGCAACAGACAACTGCCAAGGTTCCCGATACCGTCCAGCAGACCCTTGAGTTTTGAAACATACCTGGAGTGGCCAGATGACGACCGATAAAGAATTTGTCGAAAATATTATGGAGCAAATGGGGAGACCCGGCATGCAGGCCGTTTGCCTGCACGGCACCTTAAAAAGCCTGTCAAGTGCCATTTATGCCAACGCCGATCGTTTCGTCTACGAACTGCTGCAAAACGCCTGCGATGCCGCAAGCGATACGACAGGGGGGGCCGTCAGCGTCACCCTGCATGAGGACTCCGTGCTCTCCTTCTGCCATGACGGCACGCCATTTTCCCGGGACGATGTCCACTCGCTCTGTTCGGCCGGCGAGAGCACCAAAACCGGGGAGATTCTGCAAATCGGATACAAGGGGATCGGGTTCAAGTCGGTGTTCGGACACTCCAGTTGGGTTGCCGTTCGATCCGGGAACTTTTCCTTCCGGTTCGATCGCGAGCATTGGAAAGGCGAACAGATTCCCTGGCAGGTCGTTCCGATCTGGACCGACGCAGAATCGATCCCCGGCCCGGCGCTTGCCGGCGACCTCACCGGCATAGTCCTCCGCCTCGACAACGGTGCTGCGGTGACGGATATCCTGACGAAGATGACAGAGCATCCGGAATTCGTGCTTTTTTTATCGGCCCTCAAGAGTCTGCGCATTGAGGCCGGCGGCATCGTCAGGACCATCTCCAAACATCCGGCCGACGACATCCTGGAAATCCGGGTGGATGGGGAGTGCATGTGCCGCTACCTTATCCGTGAATATCAGCGCGATGTGTCTCCCGAAGTACGGTCGGCGCTCGAACTTGACCACGACATCCCGAAGAAGATGAAGGGCATATCCATCGTACCGATCTGCTTCGCGCTCCCGATTGGTGCCGATGGCAAGCCGCTGGGCGGCAAACAGCCGCTCTACTCCTATTTCCCCATGAACGTGCGCATCGGCCTGGAGCTGCTGGTTAATAGCCTCTTCCACACCATTGCCTCTCGGGAAACCTTTTCCCAGGATCACCCCCTGAACAAGTTCATTATCTGCGAATCGGCTGTCTGCATGACGGAATGGTTGGCGGAAATGGCGCTCAACCCGGACCGCCGCGCGGATATGCTGGTAGCAGTTCCCGATGAAGTTCTGGCGCAGTCCTCCCTGGCCAAAACCTTCGACACGGCACTGCGCGCCGCCTTTTCCGCCACCCCGTGCCTCCCCGACGCATCCGGCTCGCAGCTTCTGCTTGTCGGAGCGGGGGTGCACGATTCGGCGGGATTGCTCGCCGCCATCGGCGCGAACAGCTTTGTAACCCCCGACGGGATTGCACGCCAGCGTATCCATGCTTCGCTGCGAAGTATCGACCGCCTGCACCGGTTCGGCGTCAAGCAGGCGACCGTCGCTGACCTCCCCAGGATCGTTACCCAGTTCAGCGAACCGTTGAAGGTTGCGGAGACCAATCTCGCCCTCGCACTTCAACTGCAGAGCCATGTCAAAAGCCTCGACACGATAAAAAGGACCCGGTGGTTACTCTCGTCTGACGGGCGGCTGCTGTTCCCGGGGGAACTGTTCTGGCCGCCGGAAGACCCCGGTGCGGCCGACTCACTGCCCGAAGACTTGCCTCAGCTTAACGCGCTGTTGATTCATGCCGCGGAGGGGAATCCCGCTTTCAAGTCATGGCTGACGCAGACCATCGGAGTCGCCTTCGTCGAGCCTGCAGCGATTGTGCGGAGTTTTCTCCTGCCCCGACTGAAGGCGGGTCCCTTGCCGGAGGGGCAGTCTCTGCCGTGGCTTAGGATTGCCTTCCGGGCCCACCAGGCGAAAGGGCTGGAAAAGGCCGAGTACCTGCAACTCGGTGCGCTCCAGGTGAACACCCGTGACGGGGCTGGCAAACCTGCCAAGGACTGCTGGCTGGGACTGCCGTACTTCAACGATAAAGGTTGGGACTCCCTGACCCGCAACCAGCCGATCTTTTATTTCGTGGCCGATGAATACGCGGAGTACGGCGGAGGTTGCAATGCATGGCGGGAGTTTTTTGAAAGTATCGGCACTCCTCCGGTCCGGGATTGTGTCAAGATCCGCCTGCTGGCTCTACTGAATAAGGGTAATACGCCGCCGGAGGAGCGCAGAGAGTTCTGGACCGTTGCAGCGTTTAAGGCGTACTCGGACGGGGCGCTCGAGAAAACCGCTTACCCGAGCCTCGGGGGGCTGCCGCTGGCAACGAAAAGGGGAGGGCTGAAGCCGGCCAAGAAGTGCTGGCTTGGGCAGCCCTACGCAACGGAGATCAACTGGGAAAACCTGCTCGGCGGTCGGCCGGATTTCGATTTCGTAGGGGAGAGCTACCCTCAGCTCGAGGGTTCTCCCGGAGAATGGGGGAGGTTTTTCCGGGATATCGGCGTCATCGATGACATCGAGTTTGTCGCAGCCGGGGACTTAACTCGAAAACAGCTGAGCAATCCCGGCTACCTTGCTCTCATAGATGCCGAAGGAAATATTGCCCCGGCTGAGATGCAATGGCCGCATCGTCATAAGATTGAAGGCCTGTACGGCATTAACATCCAGCTTGCTGCTTGCAAGGATGAAAGGGGTGGCTATCAATTGGGGGAGCGTTTCGTAAAGAAGGCCCTTTCCTCGGCGAAGGTGCTGCCGGTCAAGTATACTGCTGACCGGCATTGGTATCCGGTTCCCTCTTATATACGGTTCCTCCTCCGGAAGTTCTCGGTATGGCCCGGGAACGATAAAAAGTGCCACCTCGCCTCTGAACTTATCATCGAAAGCCCGGAAAACCGGGACATTCTCGGTGACGACATCCCGTCGATAGACGCGGAGAATCTAGGCATCAGCCCCAAAATTCTCGTCGAATATGGATGCAAACGCGCCCCCGATACCAAGCAATGCCTGTGGTTACTCAACACGGTTGCCGAGCGTGGGGATGTCGGTGCCGCGTCGAAGGAAAGAATCCGCCGCATTTACCGGCGGCTGGAAAACATCCGCATCAGCCCGCAGAGGCTGGATGTTGAGGCGGTCAAAGCCTGGGCGGCTGGAGCCGCCATCTTGTCCGCAGCCGACACTTTTTGCAACCCGTCGATGCTTTTTATCGCTGCTGATGCGGAACTCCTGCCGCTCTACGGGCGCGAGGAGTACGCTTTCGGCGGGGATTTGACACCTAACGAGGCCTTCCGATTGCTGATTGAACTGGGCGTCACCCCGGCAGGTACCTCCGAGATCGACATTGTTACCTCCCATGAGCACGCTGCTCCCGAACTGCTGAACATCCTTCGCGACCGGCGTCACCTTCTCGCTCTGCTGGCGATCGGGCCACAGGCCACTCCCGAGGCGTTGGCCGGATCTGAGGTGGTATCCTTCCTTGAGCTCTTGCAGTGCTTCCGGGTGGAAAGTTACGAGCTGCACCAGGCCGGTACCGACAGGACCAAGGCGGGCTCTACGCTGAGCTACCTTAGGGCCGGGACGAAACAACTCTATTTCATGGGGAGCGAGAAAGACCTTCAAGTCGTGTACGCGATAGCCCAAGAGTTGGCCCGGGTGCTTCGGAGACCCGAACTTGCCCAGGGAATCGACCTTATGCTGCGACTGTCGGTACAGGAGGGAAGGAATTGGCTGGCGCGGGAGCGGTACGATATCTCCGTTCTGCCAGCAGTTAATCCCCTACCGGCAGCCGTTGTACCGGAAATCAAGCCTCCTGTGCCCATCCCCGCGCCGGCACCGAAATCCTCACTGGCGACGGACTTTGGGGAGCCGGCGGTTTATCTTCCTGAACTGCGCGAGCTTTGCAGCGCCGACCGCTATTGTGCCACCCAGGACCCCGCGGTGACCCGCGATTTTGCCGCGCGGCTGCTCGCTGCTTTGGGTGAGCAGAAGTCAACGTGGGCCGGATACATCTACCATTTCACCCATGTGGAAAACCTCATCTCAGTTCTGAAGGACCGTGCCATAAAGTCTCGCGCACGTACCGGATCCTTCAGCGATTCGGCGGGGCAAAGCCTGATAGCCCACACCTCGGACGCCGTTAAAGGCTTCGCGCGCTTCTACTTCCGTCCTTTGACCCCGACCCAGTGGCATAACGAGTGCTTGGGGCGCTCCCATGGTAGCATCCGGGCACTTTGTCCGGTGCCGGTATTCATCCGCCTGCCGGTCGGGGAAGTCCTCGCCCGGGCCGGCAGCAGGTGCGCTGTCAGCAACGGGAACATGGCGTCCCCGTCCAGCCACTTCGGCAATCATCCGGATTTCCTGGATCACTTCGACGCAATCAACGTCCACGCGAAATACTGCGAGATTCCCTGGCTGAGATTCATGGCCGCGTCGCAGCAGGAATTCCTGGTCCGGGACGAACTAAGCCTGGCCGGACTTCCGCTGACCTTGATATGCAGGAATAACCAGGATTTGACCACGCTCAGGTACCTATTGGACCTGCACGGGATTCAGGATTTCCGCCAGGCGGGGGAGCAAGGCGGGAACCGCATCGTCGTCGATCCCAGCCTGTATTTCCTCGGCGATACCCCATCCCTCGAAGTTCGAGCGGAGCAGGGAAGGGTGGCGGCGGAATTGAAGAATGGCCACCTGCTGGGAGGTACCTTACGTCTGAGGGCGAAAGCCCCTGACTCCGAAAGGTCATCTCAAGAGGTCTCCTCCATCCTGGCTCCAGGGGGAGTTGCCCCTCCACTGGATATCAGTTTCGATCGTCGCCTCGGTATGACGGGGTTTCCGGAAGCTGAGGTCACCATCCACTATGAAGAGGCGGGTACTCAATGGCTGGTCTATGGTGGCATTATTGATAGGACGCCAGCCCCGGTGCCGCCCTCGTCTCCGTGAAATACGAAAAAAACGTACACCTGGGTCGCGGTGGGATAAAGTGTGAGTTAGAGTTGGGTTAGAGTTTGTGCTATGCAACAGCTTAAACGAGGATTGCTCAGAGTTTACAACCTCTCTGGTAAAAATTGCTAATGTGTTGAAAATACATTGTAAAATTAGGTATAGATAGTTTAGTTTGGGCAGGTATTGATAACTAAAGTTCTAGACTGGGGGTCTAGTGGTCGCAAGTTCGAATCTTGTCGCACCGACCATTTTTTGTAGGGAGATCAAGGGCTTAGCTAATTGGCTAAGCCCTTTCTTTTTGTGCTTTTGAGATTTGACACGTCCCTTGACACGTCTGATTGAGAAAAAAGAAATAACACAGTCCTGAATCGGGTTGAACTCTAGCGCTTGGCAGCACACTATTATAGCAGAAAGAGAGAAGGCCCTCCTGATCGCCAGGTAGGGGCCTTTCCTTTTCCTGCTATAATAGTGTGTCAGGCGTTACTCTTCTGTTTCGCCATGAGTATCATCGACGCCATGGTCTGCTCAATCCCTCGCTGAATCGACGCAATCCTTCGCATCTCATTTGTCATGTCATCTCGTGTCAGCTCGTCAGCGATCTGCAGCAATACATTCTGTTGTTTACGATCCAGGGCCCAGAACCGCTGCAGCATCTCACAGCTGCGTTCGTGGCGTTCGTCATCATCGAACATGATCGGGATCTCGATCGTATCCGGATCCACCGCGGACCTTGACTCGTAGACGCCCATCAAGTCTTTCGGAGTGATCCGCAGCGTCGAGCAGATCTTCGTCATCGCGCCATCCGAAACTTGTTTGCGCCCCATCTCTACTTGGCAGAGAAATTGCGGAGAGACCCCGATCAGCCTAGAAAAGGCCGCTTGCGTCCAACCGCCAGCCTTAGGATCTGGCACCTTCGGGTATGACGGTTCGACCCCGTTCTCTCGCACCACCTAAAATAAAGGGGTTAGCCAACACGGCTAGCCCCTTTTTATTTCCATGTCATCTTTCATGTCATCCAGAATCTGATCGCAATAAGGTCGGTTCTTCCGTCTTGGTCCGCTTCTTCAGGGTGCTCGGAGTCAAGATACCCCGCTTGACCCGCTGCACCTGGATCTCCTGGCTCATCAGCGCGTTCACCTTGCTCCGATGCTGTTCCAGGCACTCCGCTTTCTCGTCAAGGGCTTCCATGCGCTCTATTATGCTGTCACAAGGTCCAAGCTCTACGCCCAACCATTTCCGGCCTTTTAGCTCTGCTACAGCGTAGGTAGTCCCAGCGCTGCTGAAAGGACCGAAGACGAGATCGCCTGGGTCCGATGCCCGCTTTAGCAGATCTCTTCACTGGCATCCTGGTCAGTTTTGACAAGGTGGCGTCCCGAGGCCCACTTCGCCGGTGGGCACCTCCCCTCGGGGCAGGGTGTCCGCCGCCACTCTACGCTTAAATAGCCAGCGTGTCCAAAACGACCTTTTATAGGCGGTGCGTAATGTGGTATTGAAGAGGGCGAATTTCCCAACGCGTTCCGAATTGCGCGCACGAGGGGCGGAATGAAAACGGTAAAGAGGTGGCCTATTAAACTGTACAATTCAGAAGCGGAAGCCGCGGCGGGGGGAAGCGCGATCGCCGACATCGACGGCAGCGTCTACGACTCCATCGAGGAGGCAGAATCCTATTTCCCCGAAGGCGGGGTTTTCGCCTTCAACGACGCTGAGGGAATCAGGGTTGCCTGGGCGGCACGCCGTGATGGCTGAGAAAGGAGTGGCTCTTATAAGCGTATCCGAGCTCACCGAGCGGCTCCGCCGCATTCTGGATGACTACGAGGTCCGGGGACGGGAGCCGCAAAGGGTGCTTGAAATGGTAGCGTGCCTGGTGCGAGAACACGCAGAGAGTCAGGGCACCCAGTCGGAGCCGATCGAGCAGATCCGGCTCACCGTGAAGGTGTGGGAGCGCGGAGAGCGCCCCGACCTGGACGCGCTGGAGACCATCGCGGCCCTGACCCGGCAGCTGCAGGGCTGAGATGGCGACCATGGTGCAGGACAGGGAGCTTCCGGGCTGCATCCGGGTCGCCGCCGTTTTCGACGTGGAGGATTTGAATCCGGTCTGGTTCTTATAGGGTGTTGGTTTAATATACTATTGCCCCTGAAAAACGGCCACTCCATCACAAGAGTGGCCTTTTTTTGCATCTTTATCAGCTCATATATGGTATAAGCGGCTACTAATAGTAGCCCGTTCTACCATTCTCCATCCAGGAGGCTGACCGGATGCACTACACCACCGTTCGCGCCAAGGTTCATCGCGACAATACCGGCGTAGTCACGGAAATCCCGGTTATCTTAACCGATTCCGGTCCTTTGCAGCCTTTGCTCGAATTTCTGCTGAATACGGCTCATGTGCGCAGCTTTTCTTGGATGCAGAAGATGACCCAGGCTGTGGGCCTGCTGCTGGACTATTCCTCAAGGAGAGAAACCCATGATCACATTAAACGTCTTCGTCAAAGTAAAGCCCGAGGGTCGTGAGGAATTGCTGGAGGCCGGACGTGCGCTCTTTGAAGAACTGGCAAAACAGCCAACCTTCCTCGACGCGTGGCTTTGCACCTCAGAGGAGGAACCTGATCTGATCGTCGTCTACGAGAGGTGGAATGAGACAAAGGAGTCGTTCGTGCAGAACCTGCTACCCAAGCCTTTTTACAAGCCCTATCTTGCGGTGCTCGAACGAGTCGGCTTAGATCGTAAGATTCACTGGTTGGAAGAGCGTCATGCGTGGCATGCCTGACGACGCGAGGGGCTTGAGAATAAACACTCGAAGAAATGCTGAAGGCTCAACTCTGGGAATAAGGGGGGTCTGCCCTCGACATGGGACAGTTGTAGAATTGTCGAACAAAATAAGTGAGATGCCCCAACGAGACCAGTGGACCCGGTCGCGATAAACCTGCGCCGGGTCACCGGCCGAGCCGTTGGGCAATTATATGTCTCTCCAAACAGTCCACATGCGTTCTTTTTTGCTATTCCACACACTTGGCCAACAGCATTGGCGACCATCGCTATTCGAAAAAGCGATCGCGAAAGTGGCATCCTTTGGTCGGATACTTATGCTGGTATGTGTCCCTATCGGTCTCTTGCGGAGACGTAGCGACCGACTTACTAATGCCTTTCCGGATCCATCCTCGCCTGCGACGGCTGCCATCCCGAGCAGTCCAATTAAGGCACCGAGAGGGGCTCGATCCTGTACGCAAGGATACAAGGTGTCGGCATTATGGCCCCTTCTATTAACGCCGCGGAAGACGCGACTACTCAATTCTGGAGGCACCACGAAGTGACAACACCGGCACAAGCACCAGCAGCCGCCGCGTCTGGAAGCATCACGCTGCGATTCGTCGAACTGTGCAAGTTCCGCCGTCTTGGGAAGGTCCAGTTGGACCTCGACCGGCAGACGACGATTCTTGTTGGCGCCAACAACAGCGGCAAGACCGCCATCCTCACCGCGCTACGGCACTTCCTGGCTGAATCCTCCCCCTTCGGCGCGTTCGACATCAGCCTGTCGGAGTGGCCCGCGCTGCGTGCGCTGGGCGTCAAATGGGAAGCGTTGACGGAGGATCCGGCGACCGCCGCGCAGAAGGAGGGCGATAACTGGGAAGACCAGCTAGCGACGCTGTTGGCGGCGATGCCCACGCTGGATCTGTGGTTCGACGCCGAGGCCGGGATGTTCCACTATGTCCAGCCCTTCTTGTCCAAGCTGGTCTGGAAAGGTGGCGCTGTTGGCGTCCGGCTGCGCCTGGAGCCGGCCAGCGATGTCGTGTCGCTCAAAGAGCTGGCCTGGGCCTACAACCTGGCGCGCCAACCCGTGAAGGGCATGAGCCGCGAGTCGCTGGCCTGGCCGATCGACCTGCTCGACTACTGGCTGCGCGAGCCCAGGAAGCTGGGACAAGTCAGACCGTATAGCCTCGATGCCGCCAACAATCCCATCCAAGGGATCGGGACCTACCAGACCCAAGTCCTGGCAGCCGACGCGCAGCCGGCCGACCGCAAGCACCTGTCCAAGCTGGTCCGAGTCGACTTCGTTGCCGCCCAGCGGGGCCTCGGCTCGGAAGAGGCCGACTCCAAGTCTACGTCGTCGTCACATCCCGTCGGCCTGTTCTCGAACCAGCTTCTGAAGTTCGCGCGCCAGCACCTCAACGTCGCCGTCACCGGGCACGGGCAACGCGCCGACCTCATCCAGGCGGTCGCCAATGCGCAGAAGGACCTGGACCAGAAGATCCACGATGCCTTGGCGTCCTCGGTGGCCGAGGTGAAGCTGCTCGGCTACCCCGGCCTTCACGATCCCCAGGAAATCCGGTTCAGGACGCGCATCCACACCGCCGACCTGCTCGACCACAGCACCGCCGTCCAGTACAGCATGAAAGGCGGGACCGGCGAAGACATGCTGCCGGAGTTCTCGATCGGCCTGGGCTACCAAAACCTGCAGTCGCTGAGCTACCAGCTCGTGTCGTTCAAGACCGCACGCATGAACCCCGAGAAAGGCTCGCCGCCGCCGGTCCACCTCGTCATGATCGAGGAGCCTGAGGCCCACCTGCACGTCCAGGTGCAGCGCATCTTTCCAGACAAGGCGCACAAGCTCATCAGCCCGACCGACACGGATACCAGCGCGCTGCAAAGCCAGTTGCTGATCAGCACGCATTCCAGCCATCTTGCGCACGCCGAGGACTTCGACCGGCTGCGGTACGTGCGGCGGATCCCACCCTCGGCGGCCCATCCGACGCCGAGCACCGAAGTCGTCGACTTGGGCGAGGTGTTCGGCGACGACGACGAGACGCGTCAATTCGCGGAACGCTATTTCCGCGTCCAGCACACCGACCTGCTGTTCGCCAATGCCGCCTTGTTCGTGGAAGGCGTGGCCGAGCGCATGCTCGTGCCGCTCTTCATGGAGCTGAAGTACGAGAAATTGAACAGCCGCTACGTCTCCTTCCTGGACATCGGTGGCAGCCACGCCCACCGGTTGAGGCCCCTGGTTGAGAAGCTCCGGATTCCCACCGTCGTCATCACCGACCTCGATCCGACCGAGAAGAAGGCCGGCCCCAAAGGCAAGATACGCTGGATGGCCACGGCGAACACAGGCCAGGCTGGCCTCAGGTGCGGCAACGCCACGCTGCGCGAATGGCATCCCAAACTGCTAAACGTGGACGACTTCAAGGCGCCAACGCCCGCCCAACTCATCTGGACCGGTGCCCCGGACTGCAAGGTGCGGTTCGCATGGCAACTGCCGATCGCTGAGGCGAGCAACCAATGGCCGACGACCTTCGAGGACTCGCTTATCCTGACCAACATCGATTGGTTCAAGGGGCTGAACAAGTTGGCTGAAGAGGCCGAGGCTGCCATGGCCGGCGGCCAACACAAGGCCAAGGACAAAGACAAGGAAAAGAAGGTCAAACCACCTACCGGTGCACTGTCCGAAGCGGCCGAGGTCGTGGCAGGCGCTGCCACCCACGTGGACCTACTGAAGGCCCTGCACGCGCTGATGCACGATTCGTTCAGCAAGGGCGATTTCGCGGCAGGCATCTTTGAGCGCGTCGCGGCCGGTGAGGACGTCACGTGCCCTAAGTACATCGCCGACGCCCTCACCTGGCTGCAGGATGAACTCGATCCCGCCGAAAGCGTGACGCCATGACCGGCGCCGTCGTCCATGAAGGAAACGACCGCGACGCCGGCGTCGTCGAGGAAATCTGCGGGTACCTGACGGAGCAGCCGCCGCGGAGCTTCTTCCTGTTCGCGGGAGCCGGCTCGGGCAAGACACGCACGCTGGTCGAAGTGCTGCGCCAGCTGACCGGCGTCGTGCCGCACGCGAGCGGTGGAAGGCTGGCCAACCGCCTGCGCCTCTATGGTAGGTCTATCCGCGTCGTCACGTATACGAAGAACGCCGTTGCGGTCATCAGCGGCCGGCTGGGCAGCAATGACCTGGTCGCCGTCTCGACCATCCACTCGTTTTGCTGGGAACTGATCGGCGGCTTTGACGAGGACATCCGCGAGGCGCTCATTGCCGACAAAGCGGTGCAGCTCGAAGAGGCCAAAACCAAGGCGGCGGCCAAGGTGAGGGGCATCAGTGGTACAGACCGCAGGAAATTCGCCGAGATCGAAGCGGAGATAGAAGCCCTGAAGGGCGTGCCGACATTCATCTACCACCCCGACAAGGACACCTATGGTGAAGGTGCCATGCAGCACGGCCAAGTGCTGGACGCCACGGCTTGGCTGCTGTTGAACCGGCCGACGCTGCGAACCATTCTGCAGGATCGCCACCCCATCATCCTGATCGACGAGTCCCAGGACACGATGAAATCGGTGCTGGACGCGCTAATGAAACTGGCGGAGCCCAGGGGCAGCGGCCTCACGCTCGGCCTCCTCGGGGACCACCGCCAGCGCATCTACATGGACGGGCATTCCGACCTGCCCGGCCTCGTGCCTACCGGCTGGGCCAAGCCGGAGCTGAAAATGAACCACCGCAGCCAGCAGCGAGTTGTTCAGCTCATCAACAAGATATGGGCGGCGAAGCTGGCGGGTCGTACACAACCCGCCTCAGGCGTCGAACAGCATCACCGCACCGAGAAGACCGGGGGCACGGTGCGCTTGTTCATCGGACGTACATCCCTCTCGACACCCGAAAAGCGTCAGAAGGAAGCCTGGGTCGCATTACAGATGCAGCAGGCGGCCCAGAGCGATGCGTGGGCGACGTCTGCCGGCTATCAGTCGCTCGCGCTGGAGCACAAACTGGTTGCGGCGCGCGGCGACTTCTTGAATGTCTACACGGCGATGACGCTCATCGACCCGAACGCCGCGGCACCGTCGGGCAGGGGTGAGAACACGGGGCCTTCAGTCGCTCGGCTGGTGCTTCAGGATCTCGCGCAGCTCGCGGCCTGCGTGGCTGCGGACGGGTCCGTCAACGACTTCGCGGCCACAGAGGTGCTCAGACGCGCCGGCTGCCTTGATCAACTCCCGGCTGACGCCGATCAGCGTGTCGCGCGGACAGAGGAAATGCATGAGGCTCTCGCGGCGTTTGGCTCGGCGTGTGTCAAACCAGACGCTACCGTCGCCGAGGTCGTCGCGCCCATCATCAAGGCGCAGGTGTTCAAGGTGGACTCTCGGCTGCTGCAGCAGTTTGCCGACCAGGCCCCACCGCCCGCTGCGCCGATTCCGCGCAAGGAAACCGAGACGGACGACGCACGACGGCGAAGGGGGTGGTGCGCGTTGTTCAAGGCGCCATGGGCCGAACTGGAGCGGTACCGGCGCTACCTGGCCGGCAACTCCGAACTCGCCACGCACCAGGTGGTCAAGGGGTCGGAGTTCACGCACGTCATGGTGGTCATGGACGACGACCAGTCCGGCGGCAACCAAATCTCTTACGACAAGTTGTTTGGCGCGACCGAACTGGGAGAACGTGATTTGGACAACGTCCAGGCCGGCAAAGAGACGACCATCGACCGGAGCCTGCGACTGCTGTACGTCACCTGCAGCCGGGCCCGAGAAACGCTGGCACTGGTGTTATGGGCCGAGAACCCGGCCGAAGCGCTGAAATTTGCGCGGAACAAGAGCGACTGGTTTACAGCGGAGGAAATCGTGGAAATCGCTTAACGGTGGCCCGAAGCCGTCCTCCAGTGGGATTATTAAAGAGACAATAGACAATATACCTGACTCCGTGATGTTAGATACACAAAACTATCGTAATCCTATCTAACTAGTCGAAGTTCTTTGATAATTATGCCTCCCAAACGAGTGCAGTGTGTGTGCGAAAGAACGTGAGACCTGTAAGGGGGGATCAAGCGAGCAAAAGAAGAACGAAGGTCGAGATAAAGCCAAGTCGAGTTGATAGAAAAATCGATGCCAACGAGAACCGTTGCGAGGTAAAAATGACACAAATAGATAAACCTGAGCTTTCACTTGCGACGAAAAAGGAAAAATTCGCCGAACTTTTGGCTGTAGTGACGAGTGCTGCACCTTGGATTGGTGGCCCGGTTGCCGAAATCATCGGAGGTGCCGCAACAAATCTTAAGATTAGGCGTGTGACAGAATTTGTGGAAGGCGTGCTAAAATACGCCGAGGCCCTTCATACAGTGGCTGCCGAGGAATTTGTAAGATCAGAGGACTTTGCTGATATTCTCGAAAAAACTGCTCAAGCAGCTGCGGATGAAAGGCATGAAACGAAACGTCGACACTTTTCCAACTACATTCTCAACAACATCGCCCACCCTGAGATAACTTACGACCGTCGGTTAAAATGCCTGCGCGTCCTTATCCAGGTTGATACTCGCCACATCGATTTCCTAAAGGCTCTTCTTCAACCACCTACTACACAAGAGATGAGTCACATGATGGGTTCGCCCAGTGCCACCCTAGAGGGACGAGTTCCACATCTACGCGACGACTTCACCGCAATAATTCACGAGACAAACATGCTTGCCTTAACGAAGATACATGACAACTACCTCAAGACAATGATGACAGGGCCTGGCGCAGCTGATTTGCGAAATGCCGTGACTGGATTTGGACAAGAACTCTTGTCCTTCATCTCGCCGGGTGAATGAGTCTTCCGGTTAACCTGAGTAATTAATCGTGACTATTCATTATTTTTTTGATCTTCCAGTTTACAGACTTACTTCAGATGCCTATTACTCGGCAAGAAGCTATTACATTGATAATGTCTTATTTCGCCCCGGATCGCCTGATGAACACTACTTGAGGGAGCAAGATCGAAATAGCCCTAGAGACAAGGACTGGTTTCGGAATTATTTGGCGAAAACGTACGGAGGCTGCTGGGAATTTAATGAGATTATCGGCTACATCCGTCTTCACTTTCTTGGCTCTCAAGTACGTGGGGAGTATTTCTCAGTCAATAAAAAACGCATCGTGCGCACGCGCACTAAACAGTTTGAGTTCATGACATGGAAGCTTGCCCCTGAGGTGGAGATTGAGCCCCCATATGGGACTGCAGAGATTCTTAATGCTATTTACCAGTACATAGAAGATTGCCGTCACGAGGTCCGTACGCGCTACATCGATACATCGAAGCTCGATGCCATTGCTCCATTTGTTGATTGGGAAAGACTTTTCCGGAGCCCCAGTGTAGACATGGAGGCGTGAGGGGCCATTGGTAACTTAAGTGACTTATTAACCTTGCGGCCAATCATTATTGATCCAAAGGCATAGCAGGATGATTTCGTGAAGCCGTTTGAAGGTACGTGAGAGGCGGTGAGGGCTTGATTAGCCAATAGAAGTTTGACCATAGGCTGAGACCAGCCGAGAGTGGCCGAGGAAACCTGCCAACCATCGCCAGGAACACACTCCGCGGCCGATAAGAGTCGGAAGAAGCAGGAAAAAGCCGAGCGCTCCGGTGCTCAGGCGAGCGTTGGCCGTGGTGTGCTTATTTCCCATCCGAAACGCCATTTTGGTCTTCAAGGCTGGCCGTCAGGAGATGCTGGCACTCTCGGATGTGGGCTATTGATCCGTGATGGCCTCAAAAATGATTTGGAAGACATGAAAGTTCGATTTTCATGGTATTTAATGTTCGGAGGAGTGATGTCGTCTCAGCTAAAAACGCTCTCCTGGCGGCACAACGGCACGAAGTACCATTGTGAAGTCGGGTCACCGTTGCATCGATATTTCGAGTCAGGCAATGAACCGGTCCTAGAGATTACTGCGGGGACCATTATGCGATCCGGACAGAAAGCAGAGGTGGCTCTTACGGCCCAATTGTGAGAGCCGGTAAAGAATAAGCATTCCCTTGTAACATATTTTGACCCTATCCCATCAGCCCAGGCTCAAGATGCCAGCACCTCAGCATCCTCGAAACGGAAATGGAGTTAACTTCGGTACTCGGCAAGGTTGGGAGCACGGTATCAATCCGAACCTTTAAGCGGGACAGGGTATTAGTATATATACTGTTTTAACGAATCCGTTAAGTCTGTAATTATACGACCACCTGCTGTTACTGGTATTCTCCTCGTACCCTATAATGGTTTGACCAGGTCGACCGCCCTGCGGTCGGCAGGATCTTCATCAAGAAGATCAACATGGTCTGGACCCATCACGAGGGCAGCGCCAAAATCATCAGCTTCGCCGTTTCCGCCGGAGACGACAACAACTATACACTTGCTTTCGACACCGAGGAGCTCGTCTGGAGCTTGTCGCTGGTCGAGAGCGTTCCCTTCCCCTAGTGGGTCGCTCGGCTCTCCTTTTTCTTGACAAGGTATGGTTGTCAAATGTTACCTATGCCGCTATGCCGATCATTAAGACTGTCCAGAGTGATGCCAAGATTAAAGTCGCCGTCGTCTTCGAGCCGCCAGGAGGGATCAGACCCGCATGGTTCGAGATTGCCGGCAAAGAGCGGGTCCAGGTAAGCGAAATTTGCGCGACCTGGCACAGCACCCACGGCGCCGCGAAGATCATTGTTTTCGAAATTTGGGACCGGAAGGAGAAATACTCTTTGAGGTACGACACCCAGGCCTTGACCTGGAGCGTTGGCCTGACGGTCATCGAGTGAAGTCACTGAAAATGCTTGATTGTCTCCCAACCCCGCTCTATGATGTGCTCTGGTTAAAGCGGGGAATCAATCGACGGAACAGGGGAGAAAGTCGTGACAAAAGCTGATATTGTGGAGCGAATCCAAAATTCAACAGGGATGACGAAAAAGGACGCCGGAGAGGTAGTCGAGTGCTTCTTCGACACCCTGAAAGCCACTCTGGAAAGCGGAGAGGCCATTAAAATAGCCAGGTTCGGCAATTTCGAGGTCAAATCGAAGACAGCCCGACGCGGCCGGAATCCGCAGAGCGGGGACGAGATAACCATCAAGTCCCGGCAGGTGCTGACTTTCAAGGCAAGCAGCGTCCTGAGGCAGGCGATCAACGGTAATAGCGGGGTAGAATAGCCCGGAATCACTGGAGGGGTAATTGGGGTTGCGGCTCAGAAGGACAATCAAGGTTTTCCCGGGGCTCACTCTCAACCTGAGCAAGTCCGGAGTCTCGGCGTCGGTGGGGGTGCGCGGTGCCAAGGTCACTGTCGGCAAAACGGGGATCAGAAAGACGGTAGGTATCCCCGGAACGGGCGTGTTGTACACGGACTACCAGAGGCACAACGAGGCGTCCGGCGCCGGATCGCACCTAGACGACGCTGATCCCCACTCCATACCGTTTGGGGCGATCGTCGCCGTGGCCTTCGTCCTCTTGGTTCTTTACCTGGTCCGGTAAACAGGCGCTTGGCAGACCCCCCCTCATCCCTTAGCCACTTTCTCCGCCAGTGCGCCGGTTCTCTTCTTGTACTTGGCGTGGCGGACGGAGACACTGCGAAGTCTGTGACGAGATCCTGCTGCAAAACCAGAATGAGCGCGTCCGGGACTTCGCCAAGGACGCACGGCCGCCGCTGCGCATGGAAGATCCCGAAATACCTGGCACCGCCTGATCCGCGGGAATGGTACGATGTTACAGTCTGGCTACGCGAAAAGGGGGCGTTGGATGTCCATGGTCCCTGCCGATCATTGTCCCAGGAAGAAATAAATAGTCTGGCCGGTCTGTACTTGTAATACGACCTAGTATCTCTGATCTACTAAGTCACAACCATCGCTGTATATACTTAAAATAAATGTCAGCTATTGTAGTCATAGGTTCGATTCCGCTCCAGTTAATCCCACCAAGTTCAGTTAAATTACTGTTAGCGTTGACTTTCTAAAATCAGAGAGTATAATAGTATCATATCTATCGTCGAAAGGAGGTCACGTGTCATCAGTAATCCACACTGAAATACCTGAAATCCTACTCACAGCACACAATCCAATCACACTTAAGCTCTATCTCCTGCTCCAGGTTGCCGGCAAAGAAGGCTGGTATGGTACAGCAGCCGATCTGGCGAAACTTTTAGGCTACCAGGCCGGGACCCGGCGCATCAGGCCTGACGTTCTCCAGTGCCGGCGCGCTTATAAGGTGCTCTTAGGCTACAAACTCATCAAGGTCAAGACCCTCCATCAGAGCGCGCAGCTCGAGATCGCAGCATAGGGCAGGAACCAAGGCGTCAAGCACGTAGATGCCGCGACAATGAAACTCCAGTTCCCTAATGGTAGCAAGATACAGTGCTACGGCCTCAATAAGCCCGAATATCTCCGCGGGCAGATATTCACGGCGGTCTACCATGACGAAACGGAAAGTGAGAGCGAGGCAGCGTTGATGATGCAGCTTACTGTGTTCATGGCGCCGATGGAGCGTCCTGAGCCGCTAATGCCGAAGCCGAGGTTTGGATTATGATCAAATACAGGGATATACGTGATTTTGCCAAGACTATAAGGACGGGCCCATGTGGCGCGTACGTTATTATCGTCCCCGATATTGTGAGTATGGAGACTGTCTGGCAATACCTTTATACCTACACCAAAACCTGCCGAACAGCTGCCATGTTTGATACGCACCGGGAAGTATTTTTCTCAAATTATGCCAAACTTAGAGTTATTCTCAAGGACGATGCAGATCTGCTCACCGATCTTGAGTTGTCGGGAACTATGATTTTAGAATGGGGAATACTGCGGAAGTATCGTCCAACTCTGTCAGCATTGAAGCCGGTATTCGGACTATGATGCAGCACCAGACCATAGAAGATGCAATCCACACTTTTTGCGCCGATGCCCGCTGGCAGAGCGAGGCTAAGCGATACGCTATCATCATGCCAACCATCGAGCGGTGCGAAGACGAAGCCTGGCCGCATCTGCTCGCGCATGGGCGGCTCTACACGGCGGTGCTCAATCATCTAAACTTCGCGATCAAGTTCAAGAACGGCACCAGGGTAGGGCTGTATGCTGCGAACAAGTTATTCCTACTGAATGACATTCACTTTGACGATGCACTGATACTCGACTGCGCAAATCGGAATGAGATCATAGAGCAGCTTCTGATTCAGTATAACTGTGCCCAATGGAGCATACCCGTGCCACGGTTCGGGCTAGAAGATCATGATGACCGGTGAGATCAAGCACGCGTTGAGGCAGTCGGAGGTGCTGGAGGACGGGGGGCTGTATCTGGCACGAGGTCTTAAGGGTCTCCAACGATTCGATTGTAAAATCCGGGGGAACAACAGGCCTACAACTACCCCTTCAGGGACTTGTCCAAAGTCACCCGCGTGACATCGTACAGTTTAGCAAGCTTCACCTTAGTTACACCGATCTTCAACAGGTCGTTTATCTCTGCTCGCTTTCCTTCCGGCTTGCGGTACTCCTAAGCCCCGGCGTTGCTTCACACAAAATTTATGTATAGCAAGCCGGCTTCCACGATATTGCCCGGAGTAAACGGTTGCTTCTCGGATTAAACGGCACTAATTTTCAGATTATCTTGATACGACTCTCTGATTATCTTGTATACATGACAGCAACAGTGAGTTAGTCTAGTGGCTTCGGTCCTTCCACACTTCCCATCTACTCCGCAAATCCATTCTTAGCGTAAAAATATTTCCAAAGTCGCTGTTCCCTCTAGACAGGCTGACTTCAGTGGCGATGAGTACTTATTCTCTCGTCAGTATTACAAACCACTGCTAAATCAAAATCACATTATAATCATCTTGTTTTGGCCTTTTGCACTAACGTTAAAGCGTAAATGCGTGTAGAATAGACGCATTTTCTAAATGACAGAAATGCGTAGCCGTGCTTAGCTTCGATAAATTACCCTCTATACCTTTTCAAGACAAGGGTTGATCATGAGAAAAAACATAGATTTACCGTCGGAATCCCAAAAATTTCCCAGCCATACTGAAGGGGTGAGGCCGGTAGGGACATCCCTCTTGTCACTTGAAGACTCCCAGCGACTGATCCACGAGTTGCAGGTCAATAAGTTCGAGCTTGAAATGCAGAATGACGAACTTCGGAGGGCTTGGGACGAGAAGCAAGAGGCCGAGGGCCTTTTGGGGAAATACAGCGACCACTATGACTTCGCTCCGGTGGGATACTTTACCTTGGACAGCGCCGGTCTTATTCTCACGGTCAACTTTACAGGTGCCGATATCCTGGGAACCACACGCTCCTTATTGACAAACCGAAATTTGGATTCATTTGTCAGCAGAGGCAACCAATCAATCTTCCATGACTTTCTTAGCAGGGTGTTCGCAAGCAATGCCAAAGAATGCTGCGAGGTTGTGTTTTTGAGAGACAAGGGACCGTCGACCTTTGTACAGGTAGAGGCCATCGCTTCCGGATCGGGGAAGGAGTGCCGTGCCGTAGTTATCGACATCACCGAGCGCAAGCGGGCAGAGGAAGCACATGCCCGTTTGGCTGAAATCGTGAAATCATCATTAGATGCCATCCTCTCCATGGACCTAAACGGCATGATTCTGGACTGGAATGCCCAGGCGGAGCGGCTTTTCGGTTACCGTGCCGAGGAAGCGGTCGGCAAACCGATGACCCTAATTATCCCATCTGAGTTGTATGCTGAAGAATACTGTATCCTGCAAAGGATGCTTATAGGTGAGAAGGTCGAACATTTTGAGACGGTAATGCTTTCCAAGGATGGCAGGCGAATCAATGTATCGGTTACAATTTCGCCAATTAAAAATGCTGGGCGAATGGTCGGTGTATCGAAAATAATCCGCGACATCTCCGAGCGCAAGCAGATCGAGGCTTACAAGCAAATGGGTCAGGAGATCTTGCAAATCCTAAACGATACGCCAGACCTTCAGGACTCGCTTCAGCAAGTCCTAGCCACGTTGAAAGTTAAGACCGGGGTGGATGCCGTGGGCATTCGACTGCAAGAGCGGGATGATTTCCCCTATTTCACTCAAAACGGCTTTCCCAAGGGATTTACCCTAACGGAGAACACGCTGGTTGAGCGCGACGAGAGAGGGAGGGTCTGCCGGGATGATAACGGTAAGGTAAGCCTGGAGTGTGCGTGCGGCCTGGTCATTTCCGGTAAGACCGACCGGACAAACCCGCTCTTCACACCGGGGGGGAGCTTTTGGACAAATGACTCATCCCAGCTTTTGGACATCCCCCTCAGCGAAGATCCACGTAATCACCCTCGCAACAAATGTATACGCGAAAGCTATGCGTCCATGGCGCTGATACCTATTCTGAACAATAAAAGGGTTCTTGGTCTGATTCAGTTCAACGACCAGGGTATAGGCTGCTTTTCCCTTGAAACTGTTGAGCTTTTGGAAGGAATTGCAACACACATCGGTTCGGCCTTAATGCGCAAGAAGTCTGAGGTTGAGAAGGTCATACTCGAAAACCAACTTCAACACGCTCAGAAAATGGAATCCGTGGGCCGGCTAGCAGGTGGTGTCGCCCATGATTTCAACAACATGCTGGGAGTCATCATCGGCCATGCCAACTTGGCCCTCATGGATTTGGACCCTGCCCATCCCGTCAATGTCAACATGGAGGAAATCCGCAAGGCAGCCGAGAGATCAGCCGACCTTACCAGGCAATTATTGGCATTTGCCCGCAAGCAGGCCGTTGCGCCGAAGGTTGTCGACCTTAATGATTCGGTCGCGGGCATTCTGGTCATGCTTAAACGGCTGATTGGCGAGCACATAGACCTTGTATGGAATCCTGGGACAGAACTTTGGCCGATAAAGGTGGACCCCTCCCAGATCGACCAGATCCTTGCCAACCTCTGCGTTAACGCCCGTGACGCAATTTCCGACATCGGGCAAGTCACTATTGAAACAAGAAACATCGTCATCGACCAGGACGACTGCGCCAACCTCGCAGACTCTGTGCCCGGCGAATATGTTGTTCTCGCAGTCGGTGACAATGGTCACGGCATGGACCAGGAAACGGTAACCCACATCTTTGAGCCGTTTTTTACCACTAAAGGCGTCGGCGAGGGGACAGGCCTCGGCCTTTCCACCGTTTATGGCGCCGCCAGGCAGAACAACGGATTCCTCGAGGTCTACAGCGAACCGGGCATGGGGACGACGGTTACGGTCTATTTCCCCAGAGATGCGGGGCAGACCCTGGCGCGGCCCAAAGCAGCAGCGCAAGCGGTCGTAGGCGGGAAGGAAACCGTTTTGCTGGTGGAAGACGAACCGGCCATTCTGGATGTAGCGTCGGAGATCCTTAAACGACTTGGTTACACGGTGCTGGCGGCAAACTCCCCGGAGGATGCAATACTCCAGGCGAAGGAGCATACGGGTGAGATTTCACTGCTGCTCACCGACGTGGTAATGCCCGAGATGAACGGTCGGGACCTGGCCAAAAAACTGCTCTCACTCTACCCTCAGCTAAAGCGGATGTTTATGTCAGGATACACCTCGGATATCATCGCCCATCAGGGTGTGCTTGACGAGGGGGTCCACTTCATTCAAAAGCCTTTCACTGCGGCTAATCTGGCAGTCAAGGTGCGTGAGGTACTGGATGAAGTGAGCGTCAGTGCAGACAACGGGGGGAAAGTGACGACCGATTTGTGCTGCAACACCGAAAACCAGTGGCAGGCAAACCCCGTCGGAAGTCTATCACCCCTGCCCGAGTCAGAACTGACGGTCGTTTTCCCCGGAATTGAAGTCCACCAGGCGGTCCTGGAACTGGAGGCTGGAGAGCTGGATGCGGCAGGTGCTGAAGGACTCGAGCCACGCGACGCGGTCGCCGAGATTTCCTTGCACGAGCGGTCAGAGGTGGCCCTGCAAAAGGTGGAATCTGCCGCCGATATAGCCCTCCAAAAGATGGACTTCGCCGCCGAAATTGCGCTGGTGAAATTGGAGAAGGCCGCTAATGTGCGTCGGCATGCGGGAAAGCCTGGCAATCTGCCACCCGATGGTAAATATGAACCGGGATTCGTGGTTGATAATGGTAAAAAGACCTCAGATGTGTCGATGGAAAAGATGGCACAGGAAGCCCATGAGGCTCTGAAGATTTTGGAAGATGCGGCCCTTGCTGCGTATCGAAAAGTGGAAGAGGCTGCGAAGACCGCACGTCAAAAAGTAGCGGACCTGCCTTTTGTGGCTCCTGAGGTAAAAAGAAAGGCACCCTCCGTACCTTATGGTACGGACGATCCCGCGGAGATTGCGCGCAGGAAAGTGACCAGGGTAGCGGAGGTAGCGCGTAGAGTAGTGAAAAAGGCCGCCGAGGTGGCGCTTAGGTCGGTTCGAAAGTCGGCGGAGGTAATGCTTTACGCTCAGAGACGAGAAGCGGAAGTCCAATCCCGACTTGAACTGGCGGAGGTTCGTTCGCTTCACGAGAAGGCGTACGCGCAAAGGCTCGTCGTATCGGAAGAGAATCTTAGGAAAAGGATCGCGATGGATCTGCACGATGATATCGCACAGGTGCTTACGGCTCTTGGTCTAAACTTGTCCCACCTAGACCACCTAATGGAGGGTGCTGGAGACAATCTCAGGTCGATTGTGGAAGACTCAAGGGTGCTGACTAAAGAGGTCAGTTGTAGTGTGCGCGACTTAATGGTCGACCTGCACCCAATGCAACTTGAGGAATTTGGCTTGACAGCCGCCATCACTTCGCATGCGAAACAATTCGCCAGTCGGACTGGCATCGACGTAGCTGTCAATGCCGGCCCAGGATCGCCGAAGCTAAAACCTGAGGAAGAAACTGCGTTTTTCCGTATAGTTCAAGAGGCGCTGAACAACGTCATAAAACATTCCGCAGCCACGAGGGTCACTATATCCCTGGGAAGGATGGGTGAATTCGTTCGACTCACCATAGCGGATGACGGAAAGGGATTGGCCGTTCTGGATGATTCGCCCCTGCCGACAGGGCACGGATGGGGACTCAGGAACATGCGTGAACGGATCGAACTTATTGGCGGAAGCTTTCGGGTCAATTCGGCTTTGGGGAAGGGGACCACCATCGTGGTGGAAATCGAGGGGAACATGTCGGCTTTGTAATCGAGACAAACAGATCTAGCACGGCCTGGTTCAAGTTAGCCCGCTGACAACACCAGCCCCTTTTCCACCATCTCGTCAATCAGACGGGCCACCGGCAGGGTCGGCTTCGCCTTACGCAGACGAACCAAGGCCAGGACGGTGTCCTCATCCACCTGTCGGCTGTGGCCGATGTCGCTGCGCGGCGCAGGGTGCAGCGAGGTCAGTTGCCGGCAGCTATACTCGTACAGGGAAACCCCGCGCCGTATGGTGCTTGGCGAGAGCCTTGTCCGGCCGGAATGGGGGATGTTCCAGCGCTGCCGGCTCTTCTTCTCTGCAAGGCGGCCGAATTCTCTGTGGTCAAGGCGGGTTGCTCCCACCAGGTCACTGATGACCCCGAAGCGAAGCAGGGCCACATCTTCTCGTTCTTTGTCAGTATCACGATCTCCTTGCGATCTGTAAGTGAAGCCTTCGGCAACTTCACATACCATCACCTGGAGATTCAGGGCAAAGGACACTACGGTAGGGTAGCGGTCCGGTGCCAGCATTGTCACAGTAAAAGGAAGAGCTGACCGTGCTCCTCAATGTCTGACTAAACGCCTCACTTTTGCCAGGAGAAGGGGGGGTACGGTTAAACCTCGATCCTGAACTCCGCTCCACGCCCGCTATTTTGAACTGTTAGCCGCCCTCCCATGTTTTTCTCGATGATGGTCTTGGACATAAAAAGACCGATCCCCGTCCCTTTGTCCGGCCCCTTGGTCGTAAAGTAGGGATCGAAGAGACTGTTAATGATCTCGTCTGCGATACCGCCAGCGTTATCGGTGATGGTCACGACCGATGTCCCTCCTTTAGCAAACGCATGGATCGAAATTAGCGCATCATCAACATTATTTGCGGCTAGAGCGTCAGCGGCATTCATAAGAATATTCAGGAGTACCTGGCCATACTCATTGGGATAGCCGTCGGCCGTCGGATCACCTTCAGAGTGGAGAGCAATGCCGATCATCTTGTCCTTGAAACTCGCTTCGACGAGGGATAGCGAACGAGTGATTATCTGATTAACACCGAAAGTGACTGCTTCCTTATCGGAGCTGAAGAAGTTCTTGAAGTCATCGACAGTTCGTGACATGTGCTGGATCAACTCCATGCCCTTATTGGTTTTCTTCCTGAGAAACTCTCCGGTTAATTCGCCTACGTCATAGGTTAATCGCAATTCCTGGATAACGAGTCCCAGCGAATTTAGTGGCTGGCGCCACTGGTGGGCGATATTGTTGATCATCTCCCCCATGGCGGCGAGCCGGCCCTGAACAATCAGCATCTGGTCCTTCTGGCGAATTTCATCAACTGCGCGGGCGATGCGCACCTCCAGGGAGCTGTTGAGGTCGGCTAGGTCATGGTAGGCAGATTGGAGCCGGTCATTGAGCGATTTAACATGCAGGAGCATCTTTATCCTGGCCAGCACCTCAACGGTGTCGAAGGGTTTCGTAATAAAATCCTCAGCCCCGGCCTCGATCCCGCGAATACGGTGCTTCATATCTGCGTAGGAGGTAATCAACACTACCGGGATGTTCTGACTACGAGCGTCGGACTTGATCCGGCGGCAGACCTCGAAACCATCCATCCCTGGCATCATGACATCCAAAAGGCAGATGTCGATGCGCTCCGTTTTGATTCTCTCCAGCGCATGCAGGCCATTCCCCGCCGTAACCACATCATATCCCCTGGGGGAGAGCATGGCCTCCAGCAAGCTGATATTGAGAGGTCCATCATCCACGCAAAGCACCCGCTCCATATGTTGATTCATAATGGCTCCTCCTTCACCCGGCGAGTTCGGCATCCCTTCCGCATCAACGCGGATATGGGGTGACGAGCATCAGGGACCAATTTGCACCTTTAGTATGCGCATCCCTGAAAGAAGAACAGACCTCTCTTGTTTTTTCGACATCATCCTCTAGCAGGGCCAATTCCCACCCACGATCTAAGATATGAAGGTGCAATTTATATGTTCGCACTGGTGCTCCTTGCTCGAACCTCGGGCTTGAGAGTAAGGTGAGCGCCCCATGACTTTCTCCGCGTCTGTAGTTTTTCAAATTTCTATCGCCGAACAAAGGATATTCTTCCCCAGGGATTGGAATTTTCGGATAGCCATGGTTTAACTCCAGAGCGACTTCCCATTCCCAAACATCTCCGAGATTCCCATTACAGCAGTCATATGCACAATTTTTTTTGAAGCTGACTGGAACGCCCGTTCGCAGGCGGTGCAGTACAGCCATGCAGTCTTTTCCATACAGATATTCCAGTGGGATACGTCAGGAAGCCAGAATCATGTCAGCACATCCCTCGCAAAAAACATGGGTAACGTGTTCATAAGTATGAGAGGGGAAGTAACTCCAGGAACCATCGGCATTTCTTACTTTCTTGCACAATGCGCAAATAGGGGTAAATGCCGCTACCGTAGGCGGTGTTTTGAACAAATCAGTGTAGTCCATTTCACCAGCCTCCTGTAGGAGCAGGGTACTCCTTAACGCCAACAATACAATCATTTTATTAAAATATTCATAGGCTGTGGCTTTGAATGAAACGGGTGTTGTCTGGTGGAGGAGAAGGAGGCCAATCAACTGCAAGGGCAGTATGGCAATGCTCATTTTCTACCACCATGCTATGAGCAACTAGTGCGCCAAAGCAATCTTGCACATATCACTGCCGCAACACGCTGATTAATCTAATTAAATCTGGAGGGCTCTGTGGGGCGGCAATGATTATCCGTCGACAGGAACCGCAGTATCTGACAGAACGGCCATATGTAGAGGTCACTGTATCGCAGCAAACGGAGTTTGAGCGGTAGCAAGAAGATAGGCCGTAACCCGAAAGGGTGAAGGAATAGAGTATCGAATTAACTAAATGGGCGGATGACACTCTAGAATCGGTGGAAATCACTGTGAACACCTCCGTCAATCGGGAGATGTTTGCGCCACGGGAACTGAGACCATGGCATGTCTTACCTTATGATTACACTGGAACCCGGGAGTCCGAGAGGAAATCTGCAGTGGCGAGCAACTTGATCAGCCACCGCCAGGAGGATGGGAGCCTGTAAAAATGGCAGCAGCTTGGTTTGGTAATGTCCCGGTCGGTGTAGCTAACCATGGGCGATCTAAGGTGCATTATCAACTGGCGTGTGTTAGCATGAACGACCATGGCGGCCATCCCTTCGAAAGACGCGGTTTTTCAGAGGTTTGGGCAGAAACAGGCCGTTTAGAAACCAAGATTGGAGTCTGTATGCAGATGTTGGCTAGAAGATCCGTGTTTACCCTCGCGTTTGCCGTAGCTCTTGTAATCTTTGTGTCCATCGGGTGGTTAACCTCTCTCAACATGACTGGCATAAAAGAGTCCGGCTATCTGGAGACGCATACCTATATCGTGATTAACGAATTGGACGACCTCCTTTCAGCCCTGAAAGACGCAGAGACCGGGCAGCGCGGCTTTCTTATCACAGGAGATGCAAAATACCTTGAACCTTACGATGGTTCTCTTGCCGTAATTTCCGAAAAACGGGCGTCCGTGAGGAGCCTTACCAAAGACAATCAGCCTCTACAAAAACTACTGGACCGGGTTGAACCCCTCATCGAAAAGAAGCTGCTCATACTGAAAGCCGCCATTGAAACCAGGCGGTCCAAGGGTTTTCAGATCGCAGCCGGGTTTCCCACACTTGATAGTGGCAGGAAATCAATGGATGACATCCGTAAGCTTGTTGCGGAGGGCCAATCTGTCGAAAAGCTGCTGCTAGATGAGCGGACGGCTGCCAAAAAGAAAATCATCGACGATACGCTCCTGGCGCTAAAGGCTGGAGGAACCGTAGGTCTAGCCATCCTGGTGATCGTCTTCGTGCTGCTGAACAAAGAAATCGGCCAGCGCAGCAAGGCCGAGGCGGAACTGATTTCCCGCAATAAGGAGCTGGAAGACAACCGGGATCGGGAGCGCGTCCAGGACTGGATCAAGACCGGCATCAACGAGCTTTACACCAAATTGCGCGTGGACAAGCCACTTGAAGCCATTGCCAGTGATACTCTCGGCTTCTTGTCAAGCTATCTGAAAGCCGGCGCGAGCGCGCTCTACCTTTTCGAGGAACAGACTGAAGCCCTCAGGATCATAGCCAGTTACGCCCTCACACACCGCAAGGACTCAAACGACACGATCCGCCTTGGCGAAGGAATTGCCGGTGAGGCCGCCCGGGGAAAGAAGCCGATCCGTCTGAACAGTATTCCGCCCGATTACCTACCCATTGGCTCAGCACTGGGAGAAGCGGCCCCCCGCACTATCCTGGCCCTCCCCCTTCTGCACGACAACCGGCTGGTCGGAGTCATGGAGTTTGGGACATTCAACGAGTTCACCAACCCGGAGCTTGATTTTCTGAACCAGGCGACGGAAATCCTTGCCATAGCCATTAGCGTCAACCAGACCCGCCAGCGTGTTAATGAACTCCTGCAGCAAAGCCAGGTCCAGGAAGAGGAACTGCGCGTCCAGCAGGAAGAGTTGCAGGCGTCAAACGAGGAGTTGGAGGAGCGTGCCCAGTTGCTGGAGCAGCAGCGCGAGCAGATCCATGTCAAAAATCGCGAGATGGAGGAGAACGGCCGCGAGATCCTGAGAAAGGCGAAGGAGCTGGAGCAGATCAGCACCTACAAGTCCGAATTCCTGGCGAACATGTCCCATGAACTTCGCACCCCGCTGAACAGCCTGATGATCCTCTCCGGCCATCTCCAAAATAACGCTGAAGGGAATCTAACCGCCAAACAGGTGGAGTACGCCGCCACCATAAAGTCCGCGGGAAATGAACTGCTCAGCCTGATCAACGACATCCTGGATCTCTCCAAGATCGAATCGGGGAAACAAGAGTTCGTTTACGAGGATGTGCACCCAGTCGAGCTGTGCGACCGGGTCACGCGCATCTTCCGTCCGCTGGCGGATCAAAAAGGACTGGCGTTTTCGACCGTCGTCGAGACAGGGGTCAGTGAAAAGATCAGCCTGGATCCCCAGCGCACCCTTCAGGTGGTGAAAAACCTCCTTGCCAATGCCATCAAGTTTACCCAGGACGGTTCCGTTGCCTTGCGCATCTATACCCCGGATGGCAGCGAAAACCCGCTCCCAGTCGCGGCCGTAGCCTTCGGGGTGGCCGATACCGGCATCGGAATCCCCGCGGATAAACATGAGCTGATTTTTCAGGCCTTCCAGCAGGTCGATGGCACCACCAGCCGCAAGTTCGGCGGCACTGGCCTGGGACTCTCCATATCCAGGCAACTGGCCCGCGGGATGAATGGCGAGATTCTTCTGGTCGGCGAGGATGGAAAAGGGAGCGCTTTCACCCTCTATCTGCCGCTCACGCAGCAAGGACTAGACTTTGCCCCCGGCAAAACTGCGACTGGCAGGTCACCCCAGGCGCAGGGCCCCCTTACGCTGTCGGCCATCGGGACGGCTCAGCTTCCGGACGACCGCGACCGTCTGGCGGTCGGGGATCGCTGCATCCTGATCATCGAGGATGACCTGGTCTTCGCCAGGCTACTGATGGAGAGGGTCAGGGAACGCGGCTTCGCTGCCGTGGTGGCAACCGACGGATACAGCGGCATCGCGCTGGCCGAGAAACTGATTCCCAGCGCCGTTCTCCTGGATGTCATGCTGCCGAGACTGGACGGTTGGGGGGTCATGCAAAGGCTGACCGACAACCCTCGTACCCGGCATATCCCTGTTCACTTCCTCACCTGCCTGAAAGAGAGGCAGAAGGCGCTGGCCATGGGGGCGATCGGTTTCGTCACCAAACCGGTCACAAACGAACAGTTGGATACAGTCTTTGGCTCCATCGAGGAGGCTGTTTCAGGGACTCTCAGGAAACTTCTGATCGTGGAAGACGACCAGGCCCATGCCAGCGCGCTGGTCGTACTGTTGGAGCAGCGTGACATCGCCATCACCGTGGCCCAAACAGGGGAACAGGCGATCCGGCTTCTTTGCAGCGAACCGTTCGACTGCATCGTGCTCGACCTGGGGCTCGCCGACATGTCCGGCTTCGATCTGCTCGAACATATCCACAATCTGGAGGAAAGCCGGCGCATCCCGGTCATCATCCACACCGGACAGGAACTTACCAGCGAAGACACCCAGCGGCTGCAGCGCTACGCGGAGAGTATCATTATCAAGGGAGCCAAGAGCCCGGAACGCCTCCTGAACGAGGTGACCCTGTTCCTGCACGTAATGGAGAGCGAACTCCCCGAGGACAAACAGCGTATGATCCGCACCACCCTAGACACCGAGACGCTGCTGGTCGGGAAAAAAGTACTGCTCGTGGATGACGACATGCGCAACATATTTTCCCTCTCCAGCGTCCTTGGCGAGAAGGGGATGCTGGTCGTAGAAGCGGAGAACGGGAAAGTCGCTCTGGCCCGACTGGAAGAGCACCCGGACGTGAACATCGTCCTCATGGATGTGATGATGCCGGAAATGGACGGCTACGAGGCCACCAGGCGCATCCGAGAGGATCCGCGTTTTACCCGTCTTCCGGTGATCGCCCTGACCGCCAAGGCGATGAAAGGGGACCGGGAAGCCTGCCTGAAGGCCGGGGCAAGCGACTATATAACCAAACCGGTCGACCTGGATCGGCTGCTGTCACTGCTGCGGGTCTGGCTGTACAACCAGGGATGACGGGACGACCATGACCTCCGGTAGCGAACTGCAAGACATAGAAATTGAATCCCTTTTGGAACGGGTAGCCGAGGTCTATGGCTACGATTTCAGGGATTACTCTGAGGCATCCGTCAGGCGCAGGCTGATCCAATGGCTCTCCGATTCGGGATTTACCTCCTTGACTGATGCCCGGGCGCACGTACTGCGGGACCCGGCGGTTTTCGAGGTTTTTTTGCGAGGACTAACGGTTAATGTCTCTGAGATGTTCAGGGATCCGCTCGTTTTCAGTACGCTGCGCGAACAGGTGGTGCAGCACCTGAAGACATACCCCTTTGTGAAGATATGGCACGCCGGCTGCGCCAGCGGCGAGGAGGCCTACTCCATGGCGATCCTTCTGGAGGAGGAAGGGCTTAAGGGACGCTTCCGCATCTATGCCACCGACATCAACCAGGGGGTGCTCGAAAAAGCACAGCAGGGGATTTTTTCCCTAGAGCAGATGAAACTCTTCACCCGGAACTACCAGCGAAGTGGCGGCAAAAATTCCTTTTCCGACTACTACACCGCCCGCTACGACCATGCCATGCTGATGCCCTCCCTGAAGGAACATATCGTCTTCGCCTCCCACAACCTGGCGTTTGACGGCGACTTCGGGGAGATGCAGATGGTCTTTTGCCGCAATGTCTTGATCTATTTCAAACAGCCTCTGAAGAATCGGGCCTTGAGTCTGTTCAGCTCCATTCTTTCTGAGGGCGGTTTTCTCTGCCTCGGGACCAAGGAGACGCTGGAGGGGCGGGCCATTGAGCCGCACTTTGCAGAGATCTCGCCACGTACCCGCATCTACAGGAAACGCTATGCTTGAAACCCGTCGGCGTCACTACAAAGCGATCGTGATAGGCATTTCGGCCGGCGGGATGGGGACACTAAAGGCGCTGCTCGGTGCCCTGCCGAAGGATTTCCCACTACCGATACTTATCGTGCAGCATCTGTGCCCCGATTCCGGGGACGCGATGGCGCTCTTTCTGGACGAATTGTGCGCCATCCATGTTAAGGAGGCCGACGAAGAGGAGCAACCGACGGGTGGCAGGGTCTACCTGGCGCCGGCGAACTATCATCTGATGGTGGAGCCGGACGGAAGGCTCGGCCTCTCCGCGGACCCGCCAGTCAACTTCTCACGTCCCTCAGCCGACGTGCTTTTCGAGACAGCGGCGGAGGCCTTCGGCGAGAGATTGATTGGAGTCGTCCTGACAGGAGCCGGAATCGACGGCAGCTGCGGCTTGAAACGAATCAAGGACAAGGGAGGGGTGGCAGTTGTCCAGACCCCCGACGATGCCGCGGTCGATTCCATGCCCAGACATGCCATGGCGGCCGTGCCTCCGGATTACGTCGTCACCCTCTCCACGTTGCCGCAGCTATTTATCAATCTTTCGGAAAAGTGAGCAACTTATGTTCAGTAACATTAAAATACCAGTCCTGATCGTCGATGACCGGCCGGAAAACCTGATCTCCATTGAAGCGCTGTTAAACGACATGGGGTTGGATCTGGTGCAGGCTCAGTCTGGCAATGAAGCCCTTCGGCAGACCTTGCACAAAGATTTCGCCCTGGTACTGCTGGACGTCCAGATGCCGGAAATGGATGGTTTCGAGACCGCTGAACTGATGCGTAAAAGCCAGAAGACGCGTCAACTTCCGATTATATTCGTCACTGCCGGCATGAAGGAGGAATACCATCTATTCAAGGGGTACGAGGCCGGAGCCGTCGATTACCTGATGAAACCTATTGAACCGGTCGTCCTCAGGAGCAAGGTCAAGGTCTTCTGCGAGCTGTTCCGCCAGCGCCGCGAACTGGAGAGCATTCAGGCAAAACTCGAGATGCTCAATGTGGATCTACAAAACCATCAGATTGATTTGGAGATTAAAAACGAGAAATTGGAAAAAACCTATTCGGAATTAAAGGAGGAAACTTTCCATCGCCTAGAGGCGGTCGAAGAACTCCGGAAAAACGAATTGTTCATGATCCAACAAAACGGAGCGCTACAGAACGCGATCTTCAACTCCGCCAACTTCTCCAGTATCGCAACCGACGCCAAGGGAGTCATTCAGATCTTCAACGTCGGCGCGGAACGGATGCTGGGCTACACGGCCGCCGAGGTGATGGACAAGATCACTCCGGCCGACATTTCCGACCCGCAAGAGGTGATGGCGCGCGCCGAAGCGCTCAGCGCCGAGCTGAAAACCCCCATTACTCAAGGTTTCGAAGCCCTGGTATTCAAGGCATCGCGCGGCATCGAGGACATCTACGAGCTGACCTACATTAGAAAGGATGGCAGTCGCTTCCCGGCCGTGGTATCGGTTACGGCGCTACGCGACCCTCAGGATGTCATCATCGGATATCTGCTGATCGGCACCGACAATACCGCGCGCAAGCAGATCGAGGCGGAGCAGATGCAACTTAGCCAGCGCCTGCGCGACCAGCAGTTCTACACTCGCTCCTTGTTCGAAGCCAACATCGACGCGAGCGTGACCACCGATCCGACCGGTATCATCACCGATGTCAACAAACAGATGGAGGTGCTCACCGACTGCACGCGCCACGAACTGATCGGCGCTCCATTTAAGGACTACTTCACCGATCCAGATCGGGCAGAGAAGGGTATCAGGATGGTGTTGGGCGAAAAGAAGATCACCGACTACGAGCTCACCGTACGCGGCAGGGACCGCAAGGAAACGGTGGTCTCCTGCAACGCAACCACCTTTTATGACCGTGACAGAAAGCTGCAGGGAGTGTTTGCCGCTGCACGCGACGTTACTGATCGCAAACGTTTGGATCAGGTGCTCCAGGAGAAGCACGCCGAACTTGAGAGCGCCAAGTCTGTGGCGGATCAATCCAGCCTTGCGAAGTCCGAATTTCTGGCCAATATGAGCCACGAACTGCGTACCCCGCTCAACTCGATAATCGGCTTTTCCGAGGTGCTGCAAGACCAAATGTTTGGCCTGATCAATGACAAACAGCAGGAATATGTAAAAAACGTCCTTACCAGCGGTAGACACCTACTCTCCCTGATTAACGACATTCTCGATCTCTCCAAGGTGGAGTCGGGCAAGATGGAGCTTAAGCTGAGCGCATTTTTGCTGCGGGAATCACTCGATGCTTCAATGATGATGCTCAAGGAGAAAGCCCTTAAAGATCGGATAGAACTCCAACTTGATCTGGCCACGGAGGCCGATGTACGCATTGTGGCAGACCAGAGGAAACTAAAACAGATTCTGTTTAACTTGCTCTCAAATGCGGTCAAGTTCTCCCATCCGGGGGGGACTGTGGATCTTGGTGCAGTGATAGACGGCGATTTCATCGAAATCACAGTGGCGGATACCGGCATAGGTATAAGTGAAACAGACATTCCGAAGCTTTTCATGCCTTTCACCCAACTGGAATCGGTTTATACCAAGGAATACGAAGGGACCGGCCTCGGCCTGGCGTTGACAAGGAAGTTGGTGGAACTGCACGGCGGCAGAATATGGGTGAAAAGTGAGTTTGGCTTTGGGAGCAGGTTCAGCTTCACTATTCCGTTCACACAAGCGGCGACCAAGGAGTTTCCCGCTAACCGGCGATGACCATAAGCTGCTCTTTGAGCATCACAGCAGCATCTGCGAGGCGATAAAGGACCGGAATGCCGAGGCGGCGCGAGAGACGATGATGGTGCACCTGGCGTTCACTTCCCAGCGTAGTGCAGCCTACATAACGCAGCAGAAATAGTAGTTCCCGGAACAATTTTTTCGGTATGAGGCTGCTGCTTCGCCACCTCACCTCTCGCTGCTGGTTCATCCCAACCGGTTACTTTGCCTGCCGTCTGTTGGTCGACGGTTTTTCCGCCAATCTATCCCAACTATCGCTAAGTAGATGGGATTCAGGTGTACCCGATGGTCTCAGCGACCCTGCCTCTTCGCAATCATACGATGATCCGACAGGCAGACTCCGAGACGTGGCCAAAGATTGGCCACGTCAACACGTCACTCCCTTGGGAGCGGTTCTCAGTTCAAGCAACGTCAATAAAAAACTGCCAGCGAAATAATCCGGCACGAGGACCCTTCTCAAGGATCTCCAGCGAACGCTTGTAAAATCTAGGCCAAAGGCACAACAGGGTCTACACCTACCCCTTCAGGAACTTGTCCAGAGTCACCCGCGTGACCTCGTAACGTTTGGCAAGTTTCACCTTAGACACCCCGATTTGCAGCAGGTCGTCTATCTCCGCTCGCTTGCCTTCCAGCTTCCGGTATCCTTCAGGCCTTCCAGCTGGTTTAGTACCTTTATACCCCGCTGCCTTCCGTATTGCCATTCCCGCCTTGGTTCTGAGTGAAATCTGGTCACGCTCTATCTGTGAGGCAATCCCAAAAGCGAACAGAAGCGCCTGTGCTGCAATATCCATATCACCTGTCGCCTTGATGATATGACCGCCGCGCACAACTACCAAGTCAGCCTTGGCAGCGCGTATCTTGCTAACGATGTCTGCCAGTTCAATCATGCCACCGCGACTCAGGCGGGAGAACTCTGTGGCAAGTATCACATCCCCAGGCTGCAACGTATTTATCAGTCGGTAAAGGTCTCTATCAGCCTTCCGTGAGGAGATTGTTTCCTGTATCCAGCGGATGTCAGTTAGCCCTTGTGTATTGGCATAGGATTCGATCTCCATGCGCTGTGACTCGTTTTCCTGTAGATCAGTTGAGACGCGATTGTATCCGTAAATTGTTGCCATAATCCCCCCTGTATATCTAAAGATCAAATGCTGTATTAACTATACAGATGGTGTGTATGTAAAACAAACCTTTTGCTATGCAAAAATTAATAGTATAAAGGTTCCTTTAGATATGCTGTGACATGTAATCGTTGTAGGCCTGCCAATATAGGTAGGCGATAGGATCCATGATCCCCTCGCTTCTCATTGCAGTGCAGTCTTCCCCGGGGATTGATGAAATATCATGGCGCATCGCATAAACATCAACTTCGCCGCCGACACCCGCTTTCTTCATCTGTTCAGCATAATCCCATCCAAAATCGTATTCAGTTTTAATCTTAGCCTCCTACCGTTTATTGCAGACGGGGCCTTTTGCGTTGTAGGTGACAGCAGAGTTCGCTTGGTCTCTTTACTGCCCATTTTCAGGGGGGCGGAGTCCAGATGCAACGGTGCATCTTGCGTCACCGGCAGACGCGCGGAGCAAGGTACGCCACCGCCTTAGCATCCCCCAGTGCCGTGTGTGCGCCGTCGATCCAGCGTCTTGCATGGGCGTAGTACACCGATCCAAGCCGCCTACGCTCTGATCCCATAGTGCAATGCCAGGTATTTTGCGTTTGCAAGCCAACGAGTTTGAGTTCAGCTTCAATATATCGCCGATCGAATGACGCGTTATGCGCGACTAGGGGCAAGCCTTCGGTGAGTGATACGAATTTTGCCCACACCTCCACGGGGTCCGGTGCATCGGCAACATCAGTCGGGCTGATGCCGTTGCATTCCATAGCGCCCTGTTCCCATACGGCATCAGGTCCTGGGTTTATGCGACTAGACCATTCTTCGATGACCTGGCCTGATTCAACAAGGACAACGGCGACTTCGATGCACCGACACCCGCTGGCCGGGTCGAGGCCCGAGGTTTCTGTGTCAATTGCTGCCCACCGGCTTGTACCACGAAGATCGCCTACCATGGGCCAACCTGCTGGTGGCTCAAACAGCCGCCCTGTTGTAGAGGCCCTTGCTTTAGCGCTCCGACCTTCTGCCAACTCTTTGCACGCATTTAGGCTTCCGTAAATAGCCTGTAGATGCGCTTCAACCTTGGTTATGGCATAGAGGGTTATGTCGCATCTCTTCCGTCGTGAGTAATATGTCTCCGCCGGCTCAAGCAATGAGAGGTCCTTATCGGTGGCGCCATACCTGTACTTTACGTCAGTTTTAGTGATCAACTCGTCCATGCTCCCTCCTGTAGATTTATGTCACCATCGTCAACCCAGATGGGCGAATAACTACATCATTCATGCCAATACTTAATTGGCACCTATCCCAGTGACGTCTGTGTTATTGGAAATGTTGAGCCGCCGACAACCTCCTTTAGCATTGCCCGCCTTTACCGCGGACCGCAGCATTCCGTATCATGACGTAATCCCCATCCGCACATTCAGAATGCATTGCTTCAACAATATGCAGATACAGAGCCTGTTTGATGCCGGCACGCCATTGGTCTGGTGAAATACACCACCTTTCACAGTCATTTATATCTGCTTTAGCGAGTTCCAGCGCAGCAACCAGATCTTCGGTGCTTGCAACTCTCGCGAAAAATCGGGCGAAGTCGCCCTCGGGTAGCCTTGTCTGCTCGTTACAAAAAATCGAGAGCAGGTATGTCAGAGCAGTCCGCTTTGTTTCACCAATATCTGTGACGTACCTGATGATCATTGGTCGCTCCAGTGTTGTATAAAAAGGGGAGGGGCGAACGTGCCCCATGCCTCAAGCATAGGCCTGAGCCACTGACACGGTGAACAGGGCTCCGGCCAGAAAGATGCGGCCCTCCCCGGGGCCGAAACGTAGTTGACGATTTCGGTGCCGCCTACCACTGCGATCATTCATTGTGTCAGTTATAGGGCCCGGACGGCCTGCTTTATCGATATAGCCATGTTTGCCCTTATAGTCCGAATTTCGGAGACGGAATCGGTCGGTTAATATGCTCGGTCTGCTGAACGTATCTCAGATACTCGATCGTTTGCGCAATGGATACTACATCCCACCCACCATATCGTGCTCGTTCAAGCATTGAGGCCCGGTAGTCTGGCGGGATCAACCCTCCTTCAGCTTCGAATTCAGCCATCAGTTGCAGTGCCTCCTCGACGGTTTCCATGTTACAAGCCGAAGGTTGGGGTGTCAGGGGTGCCAGGAGTGAAGTCCCTTGGTGCTGCCGGGAGGTCGGGTCCATTTAGTTCGATCCAGGCGATGACCAGTTGGATGTCGTCGTGCGTAACATCGAACGGAGCACCATAGATGATGACCTCGCTTTTGCCCGACGCGTAACAAGCGATGATCGCAGATTTTATTACCTCGGGGATATATCCGCCCTCCTCTTCATACTGAGCAATCGCGTGCAGCCACATGGTTTTCCTCCCCGCGTTACACCGACGCGTTTGACTGCCCCAGGCAGTGAACTGTTCGGCAAAATAGTGAAGTGGCAGTTGTTTCGATCGGTAACCGGATGTAAGGGAGGGTCCTGTGAGGCATCTCCCCCCTTTCTGTGTTCATGCAAACTGGCGTTATCTGATCGCGAAGTGGAGGACGCCGCTCAAAAACATAAACGCCTCCCTTGCAGTGCTGCAGGTGTGCAACTCATCGCCATGAGCGCTGTTAACCGTCCACGCCCGATGGTCGCAGAAGACCACAACTGATACGTCGTGTTTTTCCAGCTGTCCGATTACCTGCTTGATTTCATCGCCCATCCGCCCTCCCTGGATTTTGTTTGATTTTTACTTCACATGACGTTATTGTAGCACTGACAGTGCGTTTCTGTCTATACAAAAACATGTTATTGTTATTTTTACACGGAGACCCCGCTTTTGCGACCTAAAAAAAACCCAGACGAACGCCGAAAAATCCTTGTAAACGTGAGACTTATGGATGCCGAGTCAGAGCAATTCCGCGCTCAGGCTACGGCTAGGACCATGGAACTCGGGCCCTACCTCCGCTACCTGGCCATGGCTGACGGGGAACAATTGGTTGTCGATGGTAAAATACGCCGCACTGCAGAAGGGGAGTGGGAAGTGCTTAAGATGGGAACCTGGACGAAACCCTGAGGTGGGTACGGCTGAAGCTTGCATCTGGTGGTGCAGTATTTGCGGGAGCGCCATCTCGTGTTCGACGACAAGCTGCTGGTGACTGGTGGGATTATGAACTGCCTGAGCGGAGCGGTTGACGCCGCAACTAGGAACAGCCGTTGCGCCGCCTCTAACTCACCGCTTCTGCCGGGCATCCTGGTCTGCACCTCCATCGGGTCCGAGGGAATCGATCTCCACCTGTACTGCGACGACGTGATCCACCACGACCTTCCCTGGAACCATGCCAAACTGGAGCAGCGTGAGCTTCCGACGGGCTGTGGATCGTGGATCACAAGAACGACCAGCCCAATGAGTTGGACCGCCTCTTCGCGTTTTATCGGCCGCAGCTGGAGTGCTACCGAGAAGCGGTGTCCTCACTGTGACCGGAGAAGAAAGTGGCTGGCATCGCCATCAACTGGGTAAGTCACGGGAAGGTGAGTATGATCCCAATTGTAGAGTAAGCGGTAGACGCGGATTTTTTTTATTGATCTCTGATGTGAGGAGTGTTATTTGATTTCATAAATTATTTACGGGTCATTATATCTAATGTTATTGTCCGAAACAGTTTATAAGCCTGCAGGCCGCCAGTTCAGTTACACGCTGTCAGGCGGCCTTTTTCTTTCTTTGGATCAGGTCGCCTCTGTAATTTTAAGTGCCTACTCATTTTTGTGTTAGATGTCCAAATGGTCGTGATGGTCACCCTGAGGAGAGAGTATGTCAAACTGCTCACAGATAATCATATCTATCCTTGAGAGAAACAATCTCACCACTTCCGATGGCCGCATGCTCTGCAAATACAGGTGCTCTGAAGAGGAGTATGTGGAAATCCAGACCGCGCTACGCAACATCACGAAGTACACAAATGGGCACCTCCCCCAGAGCAGCGTCTTCGAGTCTGCCGCATTCTGCCTTTATGCCTCGGAATGGTGGAGAAAAAATTACGATTCTGGCCCCTGGAAATGGAATGGCATTGTCGGCTCCTTGGGCATGGACGAGGACCACAGCAGGCTAGACCTATATGTCCCCATCCGCCATGGGTTGAGATTCTGGAAAAGGAATTTACTGACCGTCGGGGACAGGAACGCCTACTTTATAACCCTCGTCTGCGAAGGAGGACTTCCCCTAAAAATCATCCACCGTGAAGGATACAGCTACCTCCAACAGTACCTGAAGGCACTCCTCAGCGAGTTCAGGGTGTACGGCAGAGGCGAGGTCAGTCCCTTCGACTTGGCGGCCCGATTGGGGACACGCCTTCCTAAGGGCCTCCGTCAAATGCCCCTGTTTCAATTATGCGGCGAATTAATCGAACAGGTATGGAACCTGCAGCACCAAATCGGTGATTCGTCCACCCCTGTCGAAGATCTTGACAGGGCATTGCCTGGCTGGCGAAATACCTTTCCCCTCGTCGTTTCCGATGAGGCGGCCTGGGTTCTCCTGAACAGCCTGATCAAAGACGCGGTAAAGATAGCCCGAATTCAGGAAATCAAGGTCACCACGGTACTGAAAAAAGAGGGCACTGCGTATCGGCTCGAGCGCAAGGCCCAGATCCCCCCTTTCTTTGACGCCCCATCTCTCGCCGCACAGCTTCAAATTCCGGTCCACCAGCTACCCTACAATGTACAACTCTATCTATGCCAGCCGTCGGCGCCTCGTTTTCTTCTCGCGTTGGTGACCAGAAGAACTGCGGGAGATGACGGCAAATTTGCCGTGGAAATCCCCAACGGCGTTTCTCACACCATATCAGGAAGTAGAGCGACTGATCAGCTCTGGCTGGACGCCCGATCCACCGGCCTCAACAGAGAGATACGGAATATCAAAGGGAGTCTCGGACTTTCCGAACTGCCATGGATCTTTGCGTCAAGGGATAATGATACCGACCAATGGGAGTTGATCGGAGAAGGCAGTCTGAAGACACGACATCCTGTTGTCGTCGCGGCTCTCCCATCTAGTTCCACGGTGACCGGTTATAGCGAGATTTGCGAGCACATCGGCGAAGCGTGCCTGGGGAGGCAGCTGTATCGCATATCGGGAGAAGTGACTATCTCCGACGGGACGAGCACCACAACCATAATTACTAAGGCTGCGGAGGATGACGGCGCACAATATGCCATAACAGGGGCCTTTCTCACCCAGGGGACATTCGGGTCCAGTATCTACCAGGGGTTTCCTAAGATACTCAGCTTCTTGGCGAATGGAAGTGTTCAGAGCCTCCCGGAATCGCAGGTACAATGGAAAACACGCAGAGGGAGTGACGGGTGGAAGTCCGACTTGAGTGGCTGTTGCGGGCCTGTGACCATACGCTATGTAAAGCAAGGTGAACCACGTTTCATGGCGAACATAGACGTGGTGCCCAAGGCGGGAAAAATCTCGTTCGTCCCTGGTAGGAACTCCCGCGTGGGGGCTGTTGAGATCACCGGGATGGCAGGTACGCAATATGGATGCCGGTCAAATCAAGCCGATCTGCAGATCGAAGCGAAAACAATTCCAGAAGGGAAACGTTTCTCATGTACTGCGGCAAGCGATCCGCCTGCGACACTGGATCTGTATATCCGATGGCATCTCGGACAGGAGTTGGTTCTCAAGGTACCTTACCCGGCACGAGGCGTTCGGTTCCTCAACCGTGACGGTACCGTACTGCGCACCGACGATATCATCCACATGTCCCGGATGTTAGGGGTAACGGTCCAGGTAATGGAACTTGATCCCACCGTCGCGTTCAGTATCGAAGCAACGGTCGTATCCAGGAAGCTACCAGGCATCAAGCTCGACAACCTAAAGCTGAACGAGGTCGCACCGGGCCACCATGAGATCGACCTCAGGCAATTGCAGGACGGATGCAACCTACTGTTTTCTGCTGCCGAAGACCTCGATGCGCTGATTAGGGTTGGTGTCGTATCCAACAAATTCGACACCTTCCCCCAGAAGATCTTTGTTGCCCGATACGACCTGACTCTCGAGCCCGATAGGGACTCAGGGGAGGTCTGTATTCCCGAATCCCAGTTGGAATCGTTAAACGGAGATGCGGCCCGCATAGAACTCAGGGCATTTCCCTTAACTGATCCCGGGCAGGACCCCGAAGTGCTGACACCAGTAAGCAAAGGTCGGTGGCGGTTCCCCAGAGAGGGCAGAGCGTACGGACCGTGGTTGATAACGGGATGGGATGGCGATTGGTGCAGGCTCAGACCGTTGTGTTGGACTGTGTACAATGACGCGCTGGCGGCACCAGAGGATGGTGCCGATACCTCCTTTGATGCCGTAGTAAGGATCGCCACTCCTGACGACCGGACCAATGCCTGCGCCGGCCTTCTCGATCGACTCTCCAGGGAGCCGACCCACGAGGACTGGAAGAAGGTCAACGCCTGCTTCAATCACCTTAAAAACCTGCCTGCCAACACATTTGACGTCATCGGCCGGCTGGCTCGCCACCCTGATGCGGCGGCTATGGCCCTCCTGAAAGCAGGGGAAGATTCTTTTGACGAGATCTGGACGGGGCTGGAGCGGCTGCCGTTTGCCTGGTACCTCATCCCCGTAGGCTCCTGGATGGAGGGCGCCCGGACGCAACACCGCGTCATGAGAGAAGCTCTTGCCCCCTTGGCAGAGCGTTTCGAGGGGAGCCTTGATTCGGTGATAGAGGCCGCCTTCAAACCGGTTTTCAACGATGCTCCTATCAGAGCCCCTGGGATGCAGCCCATGGTGGAACTCCTAAAACACAAGATGTTTTCCACCGACTTGTCGAACCTGCAATATCTGCGAATGTTCGCATCGAAAAGCTCCGACCTGGTCCTGAGGCCGGTAATTCTGATGCCGGCAGAGCAGGATCTGTTACAAAAGCACGCGGATGATATCTGGCCCGTGTGTGTCGAGATGGGGGCGGAATGGTGGCCGAGCGTTCAGGAACGGGTTCCGGAAGAGCTGTATTCTCTCTGGAATTCAGGACTCACGGGGCCCGAATTCCGCCGGTCCATACAAAACGCACCAGTAGCGGCTGCATTTTGTGCTGCTTTCAACATTCAGCTTAAGAAACGGATGGTGTTCAACATCCGGAAGCTGCGGGAGTTCGATCCGAACTGGTTTGATGTGGCATACGGCTTCGCGCTGGCGACGAGTATCGGTTACCGTCTAAGAAACGACATGGAGTACTGACATGACGAACGAGTCTAATGCATATTTTTCCACCTTGGTCGGAGAGCTTGGACAGAGGGCAGCTCGCTCTTTCATCAGCAAGTTCAGCCCGGTTTCCAATCCTCTTCGGCACCACCTCCACGATCTGTTCGAAAAGCCGCCGGGAGAGGCCGGGAGCTTCTTGGCGGATCCCGTATTCGAGGCGAGCTTTGGATGGCAGCAGGCCCCAGCGACCATCGAGGAGCTGGCGGGATCGCTCCTTAATGGGCGACTTGTCAGCGCGATGGACAAACCGCCGCAGGACCTGGAAGAGCAGAGGTTCGGTGCCGACTGGCATCCCTACGCGCATCAGGTCACGGCATGGAAAGCGTTGAAGGAAACGCCGGCGCGCTCCATCATCGTCAGCAGCGGGACTGGATCGGGCAAGACTGAGTGCTTCCTGGTACCGATACTCAGCGATCTCGCTGACCAGCTGGACAAGAAGGAGACGCTGGAAGGGGTACAGGCATTGATGCTCTACCCACTTAACGCCCTGATCAACAGCCAGCGGGACCGCCTCCGGGCATGGACCTCGGCATTCAAGGGAGGGATTAGGTATGCCCTCTACAACGGAGAGACCCGAGAGGACGAAAAGGCGTCCGTCCAGGCTGAAACGCCGGAAGAGGTGTTATCCCGGAAGCTGCTCCGGTCATCCCCTCCGCCAATCCTGGTCACGAACTCGACCATGTTGGAATATATGCTGGTGCGCCAGCAGGACCATCCGATACTTGCGAAGTCGAAGGGGAAGCTGCGTTGGATTGTCCTTGACGAGGCTCACACCTATATCGGATCCCATGCCGCTGAGATCTCACTGCTGCTCAGACGGGTCCTGCACGCATTCGGCGTGGCAGCACACGAGGTCCGGTTCATCGCCACTTCTGCAACCATCGGGAATACCGGCGACGAAAAAGCGGTTGAACAGCTCCGGCATTACCTCGCAGATGTGGCAGGCATCGACCCGTCGAGGGTGACCGTGGTGACGGGAAGCAGATGTGTGCCTCCTCTAAACACGGAGGACACAAATGCTGATTGGCCTCTTCCCTCGATCGCAGAGCTTAAGCGGCTAGATCCATCAGTCCTGTACACAACGTTGGCAAAAAATAGAAATGCCCGTGCGCTTCGGCAGTCGCTCACCGACAGGGGGCCGATGACCATCTCCGAGCTCGCGGAGGTGTGTGCCGGCAAGAAAAACCCCTCAGTGGCCGACAAGACCAGAACCCTCGAGCTGCTGGACTTGTGCAGAATCGCGCAGCACAACGGCGACACCCTGATCCCTCTGCGTGGGCACCTGTTTCATCGCACGCAGAGCGGAATCTGGGCCTGCAGCAACAAAGAGTGCTCAGGGCGGAAGCAAACCCATCTCGACAGCCCCGAATGGCCCTTCGGTAAGATCTTCATGGCACGCCGCGAACAATGTGACGTCCCCGACTGCGGTTCTAAGGTGTATGAACAGGTCTTCTGCGACTCCTGCGGAGAGGAGTACCTTCTGGCAGAGGAGCGGGTCGTCGACGAACAGTCCGTTCTGGTCCCGTGCAGCATAGACGTCGATGAGGAAGATACGGAAAGCGAGTCGCTTCTGGATGAAGAGAACCCGGAGGAAGAGCGGGTGCCGAATCCCTACTCGTTCCCCCGGTTGGTGACGGATGCAAAACACGTCGAGGTCCCCGCAACGGTAGACAGGATAACCGGGGTGCTCGGCAGTGGTGAGAATCCTGTCCGACTCGGCCTGATACCGGCGGGCGACGGTTTTCGATGCCATCGATGCGGAGAAAGAGAGAAAAGACGGGGACAACTCTTCAGGCCGGCCCGCTCGGGCGCTGCTTTTCACCTGCTCATGTCGATACCGACCCTTTTGGAGCACACAGCGCCCATCTCGGATCAGGCTGCCAACGTGCCGTTCGGGGGTCGTCGTCTCATCACGTTCAGTGACAGTAGGCAGGGCACAGCAAGGTTTTCTCTTCAATCGCAACTTGACGTCGAAAGAAATTACTCACGCAGCTGGCTGTATCACCAGATGTCGGCGAATAAGGCAGGCCACGACCCGGACGAGCTGACAAAGAAGAAGGCGGATCTCGAGAAACTGGAGGTACTCCACAATCAGGCAAACATGGACTTCCTGGCGACCGCAATCTCGACCATGAAAGCCGATATCGCACGCTGTGAATCGACCGCAGGGAGCACCCTACCTTGGGGAGAAGCTCTCCACCTCATGCAGGAAACCAAAGTCCTGCAGGAATGGATGCCCGAACAGTGGAGGCACACGGCATTCAAGCACCTGAGTGCGCATCAGATAGCGCAGCTCTGCCTGATCAGGGAGTTTGCACGAAGACCGAAGCGCCAGACGTCGCTGGAAACCCTTGGCATGGTATCCCTGCACTACCCTGAACTCGACAAGGTCGGGGAGGCGGATCTCCCGTCGGTGTGGAAACAAAGACGGCTCGGAGTCGAGGAGTGGCGGGCGTTCCTGAAGATCGCTGCCGATTTTTCCATCAGAGGGGCATGTGCGGTACAGGTGCCGCACGAGCATGGTCGCTGGATCGGCATTGAGCTGCCGAGGCGCTTTCTTATCGGACCGGATGAGGTTCCGGCGGGCCGGTGGCAACTTCGTTGGCCTATGGTACGCGACTCGATCCCGCGCTCGCGGCTGCCGATTCTTCTCTTCCGGGCGCTGGGGCTGTCGCCGGAAGATCGGTCGGATCGGGCGGACGTAAATGAGCTCTTGGTGGCAGCATGGACCCAGATTCGGGCGCGGCTGCTGTCACAGGAGCAGGACGGATACCGTCTGAGTCTCGAACGCAAGGTGGAGTTCAAGTCGGTGCAGGACGCATGGTTCTGCCCTGTCACTAGGCGTGTCGTGGACGTAACGCTACTGGGGTGGTCGCCCTACACGTCTATGGCAATCCCGGAGGATCTGGCGAGGTGTACGAAGATCCGGCTGCCCGAACTGCGGTACCCGTTTACCCGCGACAATGGCCAACTCGTCCTTCGGGAAAAAGTTCTTGACTGGCTGGAGACGGATCTCGGGATTGCAGAACTCCGGAAGCTGGGGGTATGGTCGGCATACAGTGACCGGATCGCCATGTTCAGCGAGTTCTACCGGATCAACGAGCATTCGGCACAGCAGAATAGTACCCGGCTGCGCAAGCTGGAAGAAGGATTCAAGTCAGCTCGGATCAACGTCCTTAGTTGCTCGACCACTATGGAGATGGGGGTTGATATCGGGGGCGTGTCGTGTGTCGCGATGAACAATGCCCCGCCGTCGCCGGCCAATTATCTACAGCGGGCAGGTCGGGCCGGACGGCGCAAGGAATCAGCCGCCGTCAGCTTTACCCTGTGCCAGAGCGCACCGCACGGGGAATCCGTGTTCTCAAATCCTACATGGCCCTTCAGAACAGAGATGAAGCTGCCTCATGTTTCGTTGCAGAGCGAACGTATAGTCCAGCGGCATATCAATGCGCTCACCCTCACTCGCTTCCTGGAGCAGCACGCGCAGGACCTGACCAAACTGCAGTGCCAGTGGTTTTTTTCGGCTCTCTTGGATGATGTCAGCTCTCCTGCCGAGGTCATGGAGCAATGGGTGCAAAAGCACGAGGAGCGGCTGGCAGATCTATGGCTGATCTCAGGGATAAAGCGTTTGTCTCACGGTACCGTCCTAGAGGGGGTCGAGCCGACACGGCTTCTGGAGCAGGTTGGGCTGCAGCTCCACAGAATAAAAGAAAGATGGCTCGAAGAAGAAAATGCTCTGAGTGTCGAATTGGAAAATGCTGGGGGAATGCCAACTGCCCCGACCAGCGCATCGCCTGCACAACTTGCCATCTTGAGGCAGCTCAAGCGTATCTATGACGAGTATCTGTTAGGCGAGCTCGCTGCGTCAGGATTCTTGCCGGGCTATGGATTTCCCACGGCGGTGGTCCCCTTCATCAACTCGACTATGGAGACCCTGCGCAACGACGCGAATGCGCCCAAAGACCGGGAAGATAACCGGTCCCAAAGACGGGGATATCCCTCTCGCGACTTACCGATGGCAATCCGGGAATACGCCCCCGGCAGCGATATCGTCATTGATGGGCAGGTATTCACTTCCGAGGGGGTGACACTGAACTGGCACATTCCTGCCGGAGACTATGCCGAGGCTCCGGAGCTGCAGTCATTCAGAAATGCGTGGCGCTGTCGGGGGTGCGGCTCCAGCGGTACCCGTTCGACCACCCTGCACAGCTGTCCGGTCTGCGGAGCCGGTGCCGACCGATTGGTATTCAAGCAGTACCTCCAGCCGGCTGGCTTTGCCGTAAATATTTATACCGAGCCACACAACGATCTGTCCTATCGCAGGTTTATACCGGTACATAAACCGTGGATCACAGCCGGGCAGACACCTTGGTCGCCCCTGCCACGCCCGGAGCTCGGACGGTACAGGTTCAGCCACGAAGGGCATATTTTCCACCAGTCTGGTGGGGTGATGGGATTCGGTTACGCCATCTGTCTGCGGTGCGGACGGGCAGCATCAGAAATAGCAGAGGGGGGAGCCCTCCCGGTCGAATTGCAGGATCACTACCGGTTACGTGGCGGCAAGGAGAAAAACGGCCAATCGTTATGTCCGGGCAACGATCAGCAGTGGGCAATCAAGCGCAACCAATGGCTGGGAATGGGGGTCTCTACCGACGTCTTCGAGCTCCAGCTCTCGGATCCACTGACGGGCGTGGCGCTCAATGACGACGTTGCCGCCTATTCGCTTGCAACGGCATTACGGCAGGCACTGGCAGAAGAACTCGGAATCAACGACCGAGAAATCAGCTGCGCAAGCATCCCATCGCGAACCCCGACCGGCCAACTTGCGCGCTCCATTGTCCTGTACGACACCTCTACTGGTGGTGCCGGATTCGTTTCAGCTGCTGCCTCAAACCTGCCAAAACTGCTCGCAAGAGCTCGGGTGATCCTGGCATGCAAGAAGAACTGCGATGCAGCCTGTCATGCGTGCCTGTTGACCTATGATACTCAACATGATGTGAAACGGTTGAATCGCCATTTGGCCCTGGCACAAATCTCCCCGCAGTTACTGGAAGGACTAAGCCTCCCCGAAGAGTTGCATTTCTTCGGTCCGCAGTCCAGGCTGGAGTTCGACGGGCTTCACTTCGCCCTCTTTAGGGAGATGCAGCGGAGCGACGTGGACGAGTTGCGCATCTATCTGGGAGGGAATCCGGAGAACTGGGATTTCTTAGATTGGCCGATCCGGTCGTCGCTGCTCAAATGGGCCAGTGCGGAGCGCAATGTGGTGCTGTTGGCGAAGAAAGAGGCGATCTTCTCGCTTGAATCCTCGGTGGCAAACCCACTGGCCAGCCTGATCGAGGTGGGGGGGATTCAGTTGCGCGAGAGTGTCCCGCATGAGGACGACCTTTTGGTGCCGAATCTTATTGCCGAGGTGGGTGGAAGACAGAGGTCGGTGCGATGGGCCACGACCTCGCCGGACTCCTTGGCACCATCGGAATTCTGGGCACGGGCGGACCAGGATGATCGGTGCGTGAAGGTTTCGGGCAGCCTGCCGCTACTGCCCATAAAGGGGGGGGTATTTGACCCGGCGCAGGTGAGGAGAGCCCCTGCGGGAAGTTTCACCGAGCTGGTGATAACGAAACAGCTGGACGGACCAATCAGCAAGTTTGGTGGTGCATTCTGGCAGCAAGTTTGCGCAAGGCTGCCGCATCTTAAGGAACGACTGGAGCAGCGTCAACCGATCGCCAGCGTCGAGTTCAGGGACAAGTTTTTTTCTTCCCCGATCAATGTGAAATTATTGGCGGAGGTCGTAAAAGGCCTTGCCGAATATTTCGGACAGTTCGACGTTAGTGTCAAACTTGTCGTCGAAACAGTCGATTTCGTGAAGCAAAACTACAAGCCATCTGAACTGCTGCATGATGACTGGCAAATACGACAGCATAGAAACGCTGCCATACAGCTGCTCTTAAGGGAATCCGGCGGAACAGTGGTACTCAAAGAGGTTCCGAAACATATGGCCCAACACGCCCGGGATATTTCGATAAGCTGGAGCGACGGGGCCAAGTGTGCCATACGGCTCGACCACGGCCTCAGCTTTATGAGGTGCCCAACCGTCCCATTCAACTTCAACGCTGAGACGTCCGCCCAAGTGGCAGCGCTCAAGGCACAGTTGTTCCATGCGACCAACCGGCTGGGCGCCACAGGAACGTATACTTACCTCGCAGACGCGCAGAAATAAGAAAGTAACCATCGCCACGGATCCATGGTAGGGCGATGTTTCCCACAGGCGCCGGCTCTACCAACGCTACTTCGACGCCCTCAAGCGCGACCCGCGACGCGGTCCACAAGGCCGCAATCATCAACGTCGGACTCGATAACTGAGGGTTTGCGCATAAAGGCGTCCTGTGCGATTTTACGTGGCCGATGACAGATACAAGAACTCGAATTCACTGGCGTATGTAACGTTGTCTCCTGACGCAGGTGTGTCGGGGGACCTAAATCAAGGCCTATTGGAGTATTTCTGTGCACGAAGCAAGAAAAAACAATTAAGGCATTTCAGGAAAGGCTTCGCTAAGGTCGTGCGGAGATGCGCGGTGGAGCATTTCGTAAGGGCTCCAGAAGGAGTAGCAGTTAAGTAAGGCATCTGCCCCTGCAAGAATGTCGACACTTATTTCAAGGCCGACGGACATGACTTCGGCAAACCTCACCGTCGATCACCCGTGCCAGCCTGTCATGCCTTATTCTCTGGTTATTAATGTGAACTTCTGTTAAGTTAGTGTGCGCTTTTCCTCGATTTCATTCCTCAAACTATTCTTCTGGTGGTAACCACTATGGCAATCAAAAAATCTGATCTCTACTCTTCTCTCTGGGCTTCTTGCGATGAACTGCGCGGCGGCATGGATGCCAGCCAGTACAAGGACTATGTCCTGTTCATGTTGTTCATCAAGTACATCACCGACAAGTACGGAGACAGCGACGACTTTGCCCCGCCGGTGATAATTCCTAAAGGTGCGAGCTTCAAGGACATGGTTGCCCTCAAGGGGAAGAGTGACATTGGCGGCAAGATCAACACCCAGATCATCCAACCGCTGATTGACGCAAATAACCGCCTCGCACGCACCGACTTTCCCGACTTCAACGACCCCAACAAGCTCGGTGAAGGCCAAGCAATGGTGGATCGCCTAACCAACCTCATTGGCATCTTTCAGAAGCCCGAGCTCGACTTCTCACAGAATCGCGCCGAACACGACGACATTCTTGGCGACGCTTACGAATTCTTGATGCGGCACTTCGCCACCGAAAGCGGCAAAAGCAAGGGGCAGTTCTACACCCCTTCTGAGGTAAGCCGCGTCATCGCAAGGGTCATTGGTATATCGCCCGACAACACCAAGGCCTCCACCACCGCCTATGATCCCACCTGCGGATCAGGCTCACTGCTCTTGAAGGTCGCTGCCCAGGCGGGCAAGCACATCACGCTAGAAGGGCAGGAAAAGGACGTGACAACCGCCGGTCTTGCCCGCATGAACATGATCCTGCATGACTTCCCGACGGCAAACATCCTCTCCGGCAATACGCTGGCCGCCCCCAAGTTCAAAGACGGTGAGCAGCTTCGCACCTATGACTACGTGGTAGCTAATCCCCCCTTCTCTGACAAGAACTGGACCGCCGGCCTCACGCCATCAAATGATCCATATCAGCGCTTCGCTTGGGGAGAGCCACCGGCGAAGCAGGGCGATTACGCATACCTGCTTCATATAATCCGTTCGATGAAAGGTACTGGTAAGGGCGCTTGCATTTTGCCTCACGGCGTGCTCTTCCGAGGTAATGCCGAGGCGACAATCCGCCAGCAGCTCGTTCGCTCCGGAATCCTCAAGGGCATTATAGGCTTGCCCACCAACCTGTTTTACGGCACGGGTATCCCCGCCTGCATTCTAGTGCTCGATAAGGATAACGCCGCTGGCCGCAAAGGCGTGTTTATGATCGACGCATCTAAGGGCTTCATCAAGGATGGCAACAAGAATCGCCTGCGAGAGCAAGACCTCCATCGGATTGTCGATACCTTTGCGAAACAGGCCGAGGTTCCCAGCTACTCACGCCTCATACCCATCACGGAAATCTCAGATGTTAAGAACGACTACAACCTCAACCTTCCGCGTTACTTGGACATTACGGAACCTGAGGACATCCATGACATCGATGCCCACCTTCGCGGTGGCATCCCTAATTGCGACATCGACGCCCTGGCCGAATATTGGGAAGTTTTTCCCACGTTGCGCAAAGCCCTCTTCAAGCGTGGTGACCGTATGGGTTACAGTAACGTTCGCATTGAGGCAGCACAGGTCAATCAGGAAATCATGAGGCATGATGAGTTTGTCGCATTTGACCGCCGCGTAAGGGCGTTGTTTACGCGCTGGCAGAACAAGCAGCGCCCTCTACTTGAGGGTGTTAAGGTCGGAGATCACCCCAAGGAGCTTATTCATGAGCTATCCGAATCCCTGTTACAAAGATTCACCGCCACTGAGCTGATTGATGAATATGCGGTTTACCAGCGCCTGATGGACTATTGGGCCGAGACCATGCAAGACGACGCCTACCTGATCTCAATCGACGGCTGGGTGGCCAGAACTGCCCGCATCCTGGAGACCGACAAGAAGGGGAAGACCAAAGACAAAGGCTGGACATGCGATCTAATTCCCAAGCCCTTCATCGTCGCCCGTTACCTTGCCAAGGAGTTAGCCGCCATCGATGCAAAGCAGTCTGAACTGGAAGCTGCTATCGCGAGCCTTGTCGAGTTGGAGGAGGAACACGGCAGCGAGGAGGGCTACCTCGGCGGCCTTGACAAGATTGCCAAGGCCGAGGTCAACGCCCGGCTCAAGGAAATCAAGCACGACAAGGAGGCCAAGGACGAGGCCGCCATTCTCAAACAGTGGCTAGAGCTGTCCGAGAGCGAGACAGCGCTGAAGCGCGCTGTGAAGGAGCAGGAAACCATGCTCGACAAGCTCGCATATGAGAAATACCCCAAGCTCACTATGGCTGAGATCAAAACGTTGGTGGTGGACGATAAGTGGATGGTACGACTGTCGGCCGCCGTGCAGTGCGAGTTGGACCGCGTATCGAAGACCCTCACCGGCCGTATTCGCGAGTTGGCTGAACGCTATGCAACACCGCTGCCGAGGCTTACCGACGAACTCGCGAAGCTTGCCGCGAGCGTGGAGGAACACCTCAAGCAGATGGGGGCGTCATGGAAGTGAAGCGCGGCTATAAGCAGACTGAGGTGGGTATTATTCCGGAAGATTGGGTGGTTCTGTCGCTGGGCGAGCTCGGTAGTTTTAAGAATGGTATAAACAAAGGCGCAGAGGACTTCGGGCACGGCTCTCCTTTCATTAATCTGATGGACGTTTTTGGCATCCCAAAGGTCGCAGCTTCAACTGCTAATCTTGGACTGGTTGATTCTACAGAAGCCGAACAGCGACTCTATGAACTGCGTAGTGGTGATGTTCTGTTCGTCCGGTCCTCAGTTAAACCCGAAGGCGTCGGACTGACGAGTCTGATCTTAGAAGACTTGCCCGGAACCGTCTTCAGCGGATTCCTGATTCGGTTTCGGGACTACGGCCAGCTCACTCTTCAATTCAAAGAGCATTGCTTCTTTAATGATGGTTTTAGAAGAAGGCTTATCGCTAACAGTACTGTGAGCGCAAATACCAATATCAATCAAGATGCGCTAAAGCGGCTTCAAATCGGATTCCCCTTAGATACCACAGAGCAACGCGCTATAGCGAAGGCTTTAAGCGATATGGATGCGCTACTGGGAGGGCTGGACCGGCTCATCGCCAAGAAGCGTGACGTGAAACTGGCCGCCATGCAACAGCTCTTTACCGGCCAAACCCGCCTCCCTGGCTTCCATGATATATGGGAAATGCAGCGTTTGGGGGATCTCGGGACCTTCTTGAAGGGGAGTGGCGTCAGAAAGGATGAAGCGAAAAGCGGCAATCTGCCCTGCATCCGCTACGGCGAGATTTACACGCATCACAATAACTATATCAAATCCTTTAACTCTTGGATTTCTCCTGAGGTGGCCGCGACGGCGACCCGGCTAAGGCGAGGAGATTTATTGTTTGCCGGGTCTGGCGAAACTAAAGAGGAAATTGGCAAATGCGTCGCCTTTGTCGATGATTGCGAGGCGTACGCAGGTGGCGATACCGTGATTCTTCGCCTATCCGAAGCCAACCCCATGTTCATGGGTTACTATTGCAACATCGGACCCATCAACGCGCAGAAAGCGAGCAAGGGACAGGGTGATGCCGTGGTTCATATCAGTGCGGCTGCGCTCTCCAGCATTTTGGTATCGCTTCCGACCGTTCCCGAACAAACCGCCATCGCCGCCGTTCTCTCGGACATGGACACCGAACTGGCGGTGCTGGAGACTCGGCGAGACAAGACCCGCGCGCTCAAACAGGGTATGATGCAGAAGCTACTCACTGGGGGGGTACGACTCGTATGAGCTACAAGAAGAGCAGTATCAAGAAAATGATCGACGATATAGATCACAAAAAGGTCTACCTGCCGGCGTTGCAGCGCAAATTTGTCTGGGAAAAGAAACAAATTGAGCTCCTCTTCGACTCCTTGATGCGGAATTATCCTTTCGGCACGTTCCTCTTCTGGCGCCTCCACCGGCAGAAAGCCGAGCAATACGTTTTCTACGATTTCCTCACGGAATACGACGAGCGAAACCCTTACAATCACCGGAAAATTGGAGCATTCACCCATGAGGAGATCATTGGGGTGCTCGATGGCCAGCAGCGTCTCAGCTCAATGTATATAGGGCTCATGGGGACTCATACTGAAAAGGCGCCCTATAAACGGACATGGTCGCAGGATGCCTACCCGAAAATGTGTTTGTATTTGAACCTGCTCTCACTCCCTTATGTTGTAGACGCAGAGGACAAGATCCAAACACTGGAGGAACAGAATTTCGAGTTTCGGTTTATTAAGCCGGAAAACGCGGCGGCGACGGAACGGCGGGTTACAAGAAGTGATGACGATGAACCGACCATTGAACCTGTGTTTTGGATGAAGGTTGGAGAGGCGCTTTCTTGGGATGACGAACCCGAGTTTGACCGCATCATTGACCGCTTCAAAGATTCCTGCAAGAGTGAAAAACAACTTACAGCTTTTTCTGAGCGGCGCCGTCAGCTCCGTCGAGCCTTGGAAACTTTACATCGACGTATTCATAAAGATGAGCTTATCAACTACTTTGAGGTGGCAAAGGACGATCTTGAGGATATTCTCAAGATCTTTGTTCGGGTCAACAGCGGAGGCACTACCCTCAGCAAAACCGACCTATTGTTTTCGACTATTGTAGCAACGTGGGACAATGGTCGTGAGGAAATCGAAAAACTCCTGAAGACCATTAACGAAAAGGGGGATGGTTTCAACTTCGGCAATGAATTCCTGATGCGTTGCTGTCTAGTCCTCAGTGACAGCCCGGTGGTGTATAAGGTCAACTCCTTCAAGTCCGAAAACGTCCTACGCATCAGGTATGAGTGGCCCAAAATCGCGAAAGCCCTTGAGGAGATGGTTGATCTGCTGGTTGGATTCGGCTTCAATGGTGAACTGCTGACTTCACAGAACGCTACTATCATCATTGCCTACTACCTTTACAAAGGGGGCTCCCGTGATAACGAGTCCAAAACCGCACTGCGTTATTACTTGATCCACGCGATGCTTAACGGGGTCTACGGCAGTTCACAGGACCAGGTCATCAGCACGTTGCGGAACGCCTTCCGTAAAGAGGAAAGAACAGAGGCAGGCCGGACTATCTACACAGGCAATTTTACCAAGCTTGCTTTAGAGGACGTGCTAAAAATAAGCCTGCCGCAGCAGAAGTCCCTTGCTGTCACAGAGGCAGACCTGGAACGGTACCTTGCCCACACCAAAGGGCCAGCCTCATTCCTTGTGCTAACACTGTTGTATCCGAACTTACGCTATTCCGAAGTTGTATTTCACCAAGACCATATTCATCCCTTTTCCGGCTTCACAAACGAAAAGCTGAAAGCGATGGGCATTTCTGGAGATCAGTTTGCCGATTGGCATGCACGTCGAGACAGTGTCCCTAACCTCCAATTGCTGGAAGGTCGTCGCAACGTAAGCAAAAACGCCACACCCCTTTCCGCATGGCTGGTAGGTATGAGCGAGTCGGCACGTGCTGCTTTTACACGGGACAACTACTTTCCTGATGATGTTGGGTTCGACTTTGCGAATTTCATCGAGTTCACCAATAAACGTAAAGACATTCTGCGATATGAGCTGAGACAAGTCCTGGCAATTGTCCCTTCACCCGAATTGACGCTGGCTGCCGGAATGACTACGGACCTCGATACGATTTATGTCCTCAATGAAACTAACGAGGAGGAATATGCCTCATGACCACCTTCGCCCGTCCAGAACGGCTAACACAGAAACGGATAATCGCTCTGTTCACCGGCACGACAAGGTCCGACTGCCTCGGCTACAGCAACCTAGGTGAGTGGAATAAGCGCGAAAACAATCGTCCCATCGAGACAGAAATCCTGCACAAAAACCTGACGAAGCGCGGCTATTCTGCTGCTCACATCGCCGCCGCACTGCAGAAGCTGGAGACCGCGGCCGATGCCACCGGCATAACGCTGTACCAAGCCAACATGCGCACATATCAGCTGCTGCGCTACGGAGTGCCGGTGCAGGTTGCCGCCGGACGGGCGCACGAGACGGTGCATCTGATCGACTGGGAGCACCCAGAGAAGAACGACTTTGCGCTTGCCGAGGAGGTTACCCTTAAGGGAGGCTACGAACGCCGGCCAGACATCGTGCTCTACCTCAACGGCATTGCCATTGCGGTGCTTGAACTAAAACGCAGCTCGGTAGAGGTTGCCGACGGCGTTCGCCAGATCATCACCAATCAGGAAGAAATCTTCAATAAGGGCTTTTTTAGCACGGTGCAGCTCGTGCTGGCGGGCAGCGATTCGCAGGGATTACGCTACGGCACAACCGGCACGCCCGAGCAGTTTTTTGTGGCATGGAAGGACGAGGCCCCTGCCAAGGCGGATGCCATACCCCGTGCCGGCGCGCTTCTCGACCGGCCGCTGGAGCAACTGTGCAATAAGGCCCGGCTGCTCGATCTGATCCGTAACTTTGTCATCTTTGACGCCGGACACAAGAAGGTACCGCGCCAACACCAGTTTTTCGGTGTGCAGGCGGCCAAGGAGCGCATAGCTAGACGCGAGGGCGGTGTCATTTGGCACACCCAGGGTAGCGGCAAGAGCATCCTGATGGTGCTCATAGCTAAATGGCTGCTGGAGTACGACCCCGAGGCCCGCATTCTCATTATTACCGACCGTGACGAGTTAGACAAGCAGATCGAGGGGGTGATGAAAAACGCCGGTGTAATCGGCACGGAGTCTCCCTCGTTGCGGATCACCTCGCGGGCAGAGTTTGTCGAAAAGCTTAGGGCGGCTGCGCCGCGACTCCTGTGTGCGTTGATCCACAAGTTCGACGTTGCCGACCTTCAAGGCCCACCCCCGCAGGTCTGCGGACGCTTCTATGTGTTCGTGGACGAGTGTCACCGCACCCAGGGCGGGGATATGAACAAGCAGATGAAACGCTGGCTGGAGGGTTCGATCTTCATCGGCTTCACCGGTACCCCACTTTTGCGTAAGGACAGGGTCCTGACGCGGGACATCTTCGGCACCTATATCCACACTTACAAGTTCCACCAGGCGGTGGCCGACAAAGTCGTTCTCGACCTCAAATATGAAGCCCGCGACGTGCCACAGCGGCTTACCTCGCAGGCGGTCATCGACAAGTGGTTCGAGCAGAAGACGAAGAACCTAAACAACTTCCAGAAGGCGATCCTGCGTAAGCGCTGGGCGACCATGGAGGAGTTGATGAGTGCCGGGGAGCGCAAACAGCGCATCATCGCAAGTATAATCGAAGATTTTAGCCTAAAGCCGCGTCTCAACAACGACCGGGGCACGGCGATCCTAGTTGCCGCATCGATCTACGACGCCTGTCACTATTTCCGGCTGCTCCAGAACACAAGCTTCGGCCCATTCTGCGGAGTCATAACCTCCTATGAGCCGAACCACAACGCGATTTCGCGCGAACCAACCAACAGCGACGAACGCTACAAGTTCGACACCTACACGAAGCACGTTCTCAAGAGTGGCCAGGCGACCAAGCAATACGAGGACGAAGCAAAGCGCCGTTTCATCGAAGAACCGGCGAACATGAAGCTCCTTATCGTAGTCAGCAAACTGCTCACCGGCTTTGATGCTCCGAGCTGCACGTACATCTACCTCGACAACGAACTGCGCGACCACAACCTGTTTCAGGCCATCTGTCGCACCAACCGACTTGACGGCGACGACAAGGACTACGGACACATCGTTGACTTTAAGGAGCTATTCGGCGACGTGCAGCAGGCGATTGCGGTCTATAGCTCAGACGAACTGGACATCGACGAGGGTGGCGGCGGTGACAACAACGTTCGCCTCAAGAACTGGCTTGTAGAAGGAAAAAAACAGCTCGACGAGGCCCGCGAGGCGCTGCACTACCTTTGCGACCCCGTCCCTCTGCCGCGCGAGGTTGAGCAGTTCCTACACTACTTTTGCGGCGATGCCGCTGATCCGAATGCCCTAAACGAGACCGAACCGCTGCGGGTTTCCTTCTACAAGGCTGTTGCTACCTTCGTGCGCGCCTATGCCGCCATCGCCCAAGAGTTGACCGAGGCGGGCTATTCGGACGCCGAGGCGTCAATCTTACAAAAAGATGTAGAGTATTACTGCGAAATCCGCGCTGCCATCAAGAAGCACTCGGGCGAGGAGCTTGACATCAAGCCCTACGAGGCAGACATGCGCCACCTCATCAATACCTATATCCAGGCCGACCATGCGGCAGACCTAGGCGAACTGGGCGAGATGTCATTGACTGAACTCATCATTGAGACCGGCATCCATGACGCCATTGCCAGGAAGCTTAACGCGAAGGGCAAGCTCTCGAAGAACGCCATCGCTGAAGGGATTATCAATAACGTCCGCAGTAAGATCATCCGCGACCAGCTCACCGATCCTCGCTTCTACGAGCAGATGTCGAAGCTGCTCGACGACCTCATAAAGCAGAGCCGGACGGATACGGCGGCCTATGAAAAGTTTTTGCGCAGGGCAGAGGAACTGGTGAGGCTGTTGGTAACAAGGAGGCCCGAGGAAGGCATTCCTGCCCTCTTGCATGGCAAGCACGAGGCCGTCGTGCTCTTTAATAACCTCGGCTCGATTCCGACGACGAGTTTTCAATGCCCTGCCGGTAGCGATGAAAAAGCGGAATTGGCGTTGAAAATAGACCTGACGGTGCGCGACCGCGCCCCTGCCGGATGGAAGGGTGACCAGACTCGCGAGGCACAGGTGCAAAACGCACTGTTCCCGCTCCTCGAACGCGACCGTGAGGCAACAACGGCCCTCTTCGAGATCATCAAGAACCAGCCGGGGTATTAATGACTGAGATGATACAGCTTGGCGACATAGAGATTGAGGTGACGCGCAAGGACATCAAGAATGTTCACCTTTCAGTACACCCGCCGGCCGGTCGTGTGACGCTAGTTGCTCCCTCAACAACTCGCCTGGAAGTTGTCCGCGCCTATGCCATCTCAAAACTTGGGTGGGTTCGGAACCAACAGGCGAAACTGCTCGGCCAGGCGCGAGAAACGCCAAAGCAGTTTATCGAGCGCGAAACCCATTACCTTTGGGGAAGGCGCTACCTGTTGACTGTCATCTACCTGGAAGCTAAACCTTGTGTTTCACTCGACCATAAACGCATCACCCTTACCGTTCGTCCTGGCAGTGAGGAGGAGAAGCGTGCCGAAGTCATCCATGATTGGCACAAGACCCTTCTTCACCAAGTAGTGCCCTCGATCATTAAAAAATGGGAGGCGAAACTGGACGTAAAGGTTAACGGATATTTCCTGCAGCGGATGAAAACCAAGTGGGGAGGCTGCAATCACCGGGCAGGGCACATCCGTCTCAATACGGAGCTGGTGATAAAGCCGAAGGACCTACTTGAATATGTAATCGTTCACGAGATGGTGCACCTGATAGAACCAACGCACAATGATCGCTTCATGACCATCCTTGACGAGCAATATTCGACCTGGCGTGAAGCCCGTGCTGAACTCAATGAGCTGCCATTGTCGGCAGAGACGTGGAAGGAATGAGGGGTTTGGGCTGTCACACTATTTTAGCATAAGAAGGAACCACACTCCCCCTGTAGGGTACCAGAGTAACTTGGGCGTTTATCAGGCAGATAAGTGCGGCAGGGATGATTAGGCAGCGCAAGGACATGCGGCACGACCCTCCTGAGCATGTTGCTCCTGATGGACCGCTAACCACCAATCCCATATTCTCTCGCAACTAAGGCATATTTTGTTGTGATATGGTTAGTTTTGCTTTATACGTGTCTTACACTTATGAGCCAGAGGTGGAGGACGAAACATGACAAACGGAAAACTTCTGCGCCAGTTACTCAAATCGGGGATGGAGGGCAACACCGACTCCTTTCGACAAGTGTCTGAGGCTATTATTCTTGAGGAACGTCAGAAACAGCACCATCTCCTGGCAAATGATCTAGAGCGGATTGTTCATGGCCGCCCTAGCAATGCGTCTTCAGGGATCAGGCACCTTGTTCAAAATATCCCCGTCGATCGTGAACGCGGGATTCCCCTTCTGGAGGTCCGGGAGCCAGTACGGTCGCTTTCGGATGTAGTGCTTTCCGATGAGAATCGTTCCTGCATTGAGGAACTCCTGATGGAGCACCACCGGTCAGAGACGCTTCAGTCTTTCGGAATGCAGCCTGTTGATCGAATTCTTTTTTGCGGCCCCCCTGGGTGCGGCAAGACGCTGACTGCAGAAGTTGTCGCAACGGAACTTAGCAGATCGCTGGTAATCGTACGCCTGGACAGTGTGATTTCTTCCTACCTCGGCGAGACTGCTGCGAACCTGCGGAAAGTCTTTGACTTCATTTCGACGTCCCCAATGGTCGTTCTTTTTGACGAATTCGACGCGCTGGCGAAGGAGCGATCAGACCTCGCCGAGCATGGTGAGATAAAGAGGGTTGTAAATACAGTCTTACAAATGATGGACTCCTACCAAGGGAAGAGCATCATGATCGCGGCCACTAACCATGAAGGAATCCTTGATTCGGCTGTGTGGCGGAGGTTCGAGGAGGTGCTTTTATTCGAGCCACCAAACCTAGAGCAGTTGCGAAAACTGCTTGAGTTGAAACTTCGGGGTGTCCGTCGCGAGTTTGACATTGATGATGCCTACGACATCGGCATGTTCAAAGGCATGTCCCACGCTGACGTTGAGCGGGTTTTACGCAGGGCAATTAAGGAAATGGTTCTAAGCGGTCAGCAGTTCCTTCAGATTCGTCATCTACAGAACGGTCTTCGAAGAGAATCCGCCAGGAGGCAACGTACCATCGGGAGGTAGCCCTTGCTGATGCCGGAACAGCAGTATGTGCACTTGCAGATAACGCGCGAAGAGCCAGTAAACCAACGACGTCCCGGGCAACCTCCCCGATTTTCTCGTCCAGCAGATCTCCCCGCTCACGGCCGAGCGCTTCTCACCCAACTTGCCACGGCGCGTCAAACAGCTGAGACTGAAACAGTGGCCGGTTTCGATGACCGCAAACTTATAAAATTCAAAATCACTGAAATACGGCCAGATGACCTTCAAGTCATTCCAGGGGTTGAACTTGTCAGTCAAGAGGACAAAACTGTCGTTCTTGCTTTTGCAACGGAGCAAGCGCTTGCCGAGTTTGAGGCCCGGCTGACCACTTTATCGACAGGCGGAACACCAACACGCGCACAACTACTATATTCACTCCAGGGCGTCGAAGTCTGGACAGAAGAGGACCGAAAAGGGTGGGCTCTGCGCCAGGAAGGTTTACCTCGTCTGGCCACGTTCTCACTTGACATCGAACTCTGGCCATTGTCGAGCGAACAACAACGTAGGCAGATGATGGAGAATTTTGAACGCTGGCTTCTAGCCGAAGATATTCAGCGTATCGATACAGTTAACCAGGAGAACCTTACGCTTTATCGGGTTCGTGTGAACCCAGACCAGGCGCAGCTTCTTCTTAGACATAGAGATGTCCGAACGGTTGACCTCCCACCTCAGTACGGGATGGATCAGCAATTATTACAGTTTGATGTACAAGGGATTCCAGTCCCCCCCCCTCCTCCGGAAGGTGCCCCTGGTATAGTGGTGTTGGACAGCGGGGTTGCTGGTGGACATCCTTTGTTGGCATCAGCATTTGGTGATGCACAGAGTTTCGTTCCAGGCTTGGACCCTTCAGATGAAACCGGGCACGGAACACACATCGCGGGCCTTGCGCTCTATGGTGATGTCGAAGAGTGCATGCAGGCCAGGACCTTCATTCCCTCCCTGTGGATACACAGTGGTAAGATCCTGGATAACAACAACGAGAACGACTCGGGATTTGTTCATAACCATATTACGGCCGCCGTCCGATACTTTTTGGAAAATTACGGTTGCCGAGTGTTCAACCTTTCATTCGGTGACAGCCGAAAACCGTATGGTGGACGCCACGTTAACGGCCTCGCCGTTACCCTTGACTACCTTGCAAGAACTGAGCGGGTATTGTTTATCGTCTCGTCTGGTAACTTTGAGGGCGCTGAGAATGTACCCCAAGATTGGGTTCGTGAATATCCAGGCTATTTATTGACAGATGGGGCTCGGCTACTGGACCCAGCTCCCGCCCTGAACGCAATAACTGTCGGAAGCCTTGCACGCTGGGACGCCACGTTTACCAGCCAACGTTACAGGCAAACTGTGGAAGAAGTGCCAATTGCCCGTCGGGATCAGCCCTCGCCTTTTACGCGGAGTGGCCCGTCTGTCAATGACGCAATTAAGCCTGATTTGGTGGCCTATGGTGGAAATCGCGCCGTCAGGGTGAGGGGAGGTGGACTCGTTCAGAGAGGTTTAGGGGAACTGTCAACCAATAGAGACTTTGCTGGGGGCATTCCTTGGGGTGAAAGATTCGGCACAAGCTTCTCCGCCCCCCATGTGGCGCATTTAGCAGCGAAAGTCTTTGCTCATGTCCCTGGTGCGGCTCCTGATCTCGTTCGTGCCATATTGATTTCACATGCTCGCCCACCCTTAGCTTGTTTCGCCTTATTCGCCAATCATGAATCAGACTTACGGCGAGTCTGTGGTTACGGACAAGTTCAGGATGACTCACTCTTTCGGTCGACGGAATCCGATGTTACCCTTTATTCTGCCGACAGTATCATGAATAAAAGGCATCATTTTTTCGAGATTCCTATCCCTGAAGATTACTACAGTCAGGGCAGACGCAGAAGAGAGCTAACCGTTGCCTTGGCATATTCGCCTCCAGTAAGGACAACACGAATAGATTACAAAGGATGCAAGATATCGTTTAAGGTCGTCGAGGCAGAGAGTCTCGATGCGGTCGCAACTTCATTCAATGCTGCGACTGCGCATGGTGATTTCGAGGGCATACCAGAGTTCCTTCCGGCCAACCGTGAACTGTCTGAAACAGCTCGATCGAAGGGAACGGTTCAAGCAAGCACCTGGGTAATCAAGGTTGTCAGTGAAGCTCGTAGACAGAAGCGCCTGTTTGTTGTTGTCACGAGGAATGACCCCCCGTGGGGTGAGGCCATCACAAACGAGAGAGAGGAATATTCACTCGTAATCTGCTTACGAGATAGGGAAGCGCAAAACGCAAGGCTGTACACTCAAATCCGCACACAACTCGAAGCAAGGGTAAGGGCTCGCGTTCGGGTGTAACGTGGAAGGAATTAAGTGGCACACCTCTATAGCAAAAGAGGGTGCGACCCTTATCTGCTGTTATGCCCCTCGCCTATGTAGGGACACTATACCATTTCCATTTCGAGGTTGAGGATAATGACAGACGCAGATTTGGATCTGATGCTTAAGAGGGTTTACTTTACCCGGAGACCTCAGGACCGGGACTTCTTCTACCACGCAGATGACCGTCGCCTGAAGATACTGAGCCGCGGCGCTTTTCCCTTCAAGGTTAAAACGACCCACCCGGTGATCATCCTGCATAATGCCTCCGCAGGGCTCACGATCTCCCCCTGCTCGCGTGGGCCGAACTTTCCAGAGGCCTACCGGTTCATTGAAGAGGGAGTACTGGAGAGGACCAGATTTCACTCCGTCCCCGAAGCCAAGACCTACCTGATTGAAGATAAGACTTTTCCCCTTCCGAAAGATCCCGCTTTTTGGAACGACCTCACCCCCCATGGGCAGGTTCCAGCAGATGCAATCAAAGGAACGTTTTCCCCTGAGGTTCTTAAATGAGCACATCCTCCGATCCCTCCGAAGCTTTTTCGCAGCTGCAGAAGTGGCTTAATTCTCCTGCAGCGCTGCCGGAGCTAATGACCATCGCCAAAACTGTTTTGTCATGGGCAAAAAGTGAAAGGGTTTTCCTTGAGATCTTTGGGATCAAGGACGGCGATTCACCCTCCACCATGCAAAAGAGCGTCGCGGGCTACGTTATAGAGTTTCTTTTTAAGCGGCCCGAGCGCCTCCAGAGATGCCGCATCGAGCTCGTTGACTGCCTATCCTCAGAAAATACCAGGAAATTCCGGGCCATAGTGACAAGCCGGGTTATCTATTACTGCCTTGACCAGCGTCGCCAGATGATGACCAGCCCCTTTCACGACATCTTTCGGAAGATGAGCAGCGCTCTTTCCGGGCACGACGATACCCGGTTGGTGCTCCGGGGGGATAACGAATCCTATTACGCGGTAGGGAGCGAAACCGATTTTCCCTTCCTTCTTGAAGGGAAACTCTCGGCAAACGACTTCAAGGGGTGGCCCGATCCCGGTTTTCCGCTCGCAGAGCTAAGAAAAGCACAGGTGAAGGTAGAGATTGCCAAGAAATTTTGGAACCTCGCCCAGCAGGAGCTTGACCGGATACATCTTCTTCCTGTGCTTGATCTGGTCCGCTACCTGGATGCGACCTACAATTTCTCCAGCATAATGACCTCAGAAAGCGAGTTCACAGAGGACTATGATGGCACAGCGTCTACAGAGTCGCTCCATGACCGGCCAAACGATTTCCTCGGGGTTCTCTCTGCGCAGCAGCCCGTCGCGGAGCAAAAGCTCCAGGAGGCGGATCTCGAGCGGGCCGCGCTGCGGCTGGTTCAGTCATGGACCACCGAGATGCGCCAGGCCTGCTACTTCCATATGGCGCGCGACCTTACCCTGAAAGAAACGGCAGTGCGCATGGGACTAAAGAGTGCGCAGGCGGCCAGTTACCACGTCGTGAAGGTGCAAAACCGGCTGCTGGAGTTTTTCAGACTGTGGCGCATCGAAGGCTACGATGGGGAAACTCCGAAGCACGAAGAAAAAATCGCCGTTTTGCGCACAGTCGTAAATTTTATTTTGAAAAACGAGCCGCGGTGCCGTGATGAAGAGTAAAGAGGCAAGAATGAACGAGCGAACCCTTCGAGAATCGATTGCTTTACGCACCGTGTACGAGCAGCGCGCATGCCCCCCCGACGATCTCCTACTACAGGCGTCATCGGAGGAAATGGCCGCACATGTTGGATACTGCCGCTACTGTCAGGAGCGCCTGGAGATGAACGAAGGGGAGTATTCGGCCTGGACGCATCTTGCAGAAAAGTTGGTCAGCTCCTTTGCCACCGTGCAGCAGAAAGGTGCCCCGTCTCCCGGGGAGATCTGGTCGACCGACTCCGCCACCCTCGGCGGGTGGGGAAGCTATGACCGCTACTACACCGCGCCGCCGGTTCTCATCCTGCAGTTGCAGGATCGTGACCGAACGGTCCGTGTGGCCCAGGTATGCGGAGAGGAGCTCCTTAAAGGGGAGGACGGCACGGATGTCTGGCTCGGCGACGACATCGGGTTTGCCGAGAGTTGGAACGTATACTCCGTGCACCGGGACCACCTGAAGGCGCGTCTCACAGAAGGTGCCCCGGATCTCGCCTCAAAAGTGCTCGACGTTGCAAGGAGTAAGGTGCAGGGAGTTCTGCGGCCTCTTGTCGCTCAGTTCAGGGAGCTTGAGGTAGAGGTGGGCGCGTCTGTGGCCATTAAGGCTCTGAAGCTGGTGATGGCGGAGGTGGAGACTGTGAACGGCTGGCTCGCCACTCTCGTGGGCGGCGTCGACCAAGTGCGGGAGCGTGCTAGCAAGGCTGTCGGCGGATGGAGACTCCCTGAGCGTGTCTCATCCGTTTTAGATCTCCTGTCCGGCGCCCAACCTCAACTGGTGCCCGGTCTGGCTGCAGCGCGACCGCAGGAGGAAACAAAGCTGATCAATCTGGTCAGTGCCCGGGAGGATGGTCTGCTAGTAGGCACTGCCACGGCGGCCATCACCGCCGCAAGGGATACTGAGGAAGGCTCCTTTTTCATCCGCTGCAGGCTAGACCAGAAGCAAGGGGTGACGTTTCACCTTGTGGCGCGCCTTGAGTTGGGTGATCTGGTGAGAGAAGTTCCCCCTGTGACCATAAAAGCCGGTGCCAAGGCCTTTACGCTCACCTTTCCCGAGGTACCTGTCGAGGTCTGCAAGACCGAAACCGTGATGTATAACGTCAAGATGATACTGGTGAGAACATGAACGATTTCAGCTGGATTTTAGAAGAAATAGCCGAGACGCCGGAGGCCCTGCACTGCTGTCTTGATTTCGAATTGCTGCATCCCCATGACGGCATTTGGCCGGAGACCTGGGAAATCTTCGAAGAGGCGTCAAAGACGATATTGGTGGAACTCTCCGGGCCGGAACGGAAGATATTCCTCTCCGTCTGCCTCGCGTCCTATCTCCTCAACCCGTCAAAAGCCCCCTGTGGTTTTCCTCAGTGGTTCGAAGAGCGCTCCTCCGTGGAGGAACTCCTCGGCTACCCTCTGTCGCTCGCTGAGCTCTCCGCACACCGCTGGGGGAGGGTGGCCGTTCCGCTGGCTGAGCCCCGCAAGGATGGCCGGGGGAGGATCGTCTATGCGCTCGCCGCGGTAGCCCCCGCGCCTTCTTCTTTCCCCCTTTTGCCCGCGTGGGGAGCCGAACTCCTCGATGATGCCGCACGGAAGGGAGTTAAGGCCGCATCAGTACTGGTCTCTCGCCTGTTCAACTGCGACTCCTTCCTGTGGCCAATGGTGAACACTGGGAGACCGGGTCTCCAGATAGTAGGGGGATCCCTTGGCCTCCCTGCCTACCTGGCCTTTGTCTCCCTTGCCAACGGCTGTGAAATTCCGCGAGGGATCATCGCCACCGGTGAACTCGATGAAAAAGGACATCTCGCTGCGGTGGACGGCCTTGAACAGAAGCTTGCCTGTGCGGAGAAAGCGGGGTTCGACACTCTCATCTATCCGCGCGGCGGAAAGGTATTGGAAAAGACCGGGACCACCGAACCGAAAGAAGCCGGAAACCTCAGGCACGCTCAGGAAATGTGGCGAAGCCTCGACGTGCATGACAGGATGCACCTTCTCGCCAAGACGCTCAAACCGATTGACTTCACCGATGAGGTGGAACGGCTCACCGCTCAGTTCATTGGGCGCAGATGGGTGATCGACGAGGTCGACCGTTGGACCGAGGATGCGGGAGGTGCACGGATATTGGCGATAACCGGAGGAGCGGGTGCCGGAAAAAGCGCTATCGCCGCCTGGCTGTGCAAAAACAGGTACTATATCGCCGCCCACCACTTTTGCGACACCAACTATCCCGAGACCGGCGACGCGGCGAACGTGCTGCGCTCGGTGGCCTACCAGCTCGCACTGCGTTTACCGGTATACCACGAGCGCATCTCACGTACTGAACTAGAGGATTGGAAAAACCAGAATGCCGCCACCCTCTTCAGAAATTTGCTGGTAAAGCCCTTTGCCGAGGGGTTTCCCGCCGGTACCGCGACTCATGTCATCCTGATCGATGCCCTTGATGAGGCCACCGCCTCCAGGGAGAACGACCTCGCCTACCTCTTCGCGCAGGAGGCGAAGCATCTGCCGTCTTGGTTGAGGATTATCGTCACCTATCGCAACGAACCCCGCATCGGTTCGAGGTTTAGGGCCTATCCGGTAATCGAGGTGGAGCCAAACTCCAGTTTCAGACCCGAGGACCGGGCGGAGATCTGTGAATATCTAGCGCAGGCGTTTCCGGAAGTCACGCAAACGCAGCGTGAGCTCTTCATCGATAAATCCGAGGGAGTCTTTCTGTACATCCGTTGTGTCTGCGAGGACGTAAAACAGGGACACCTCCGCTTCGACCGTCTCGAAGATTTCCCGATCGGTCTACACGACGTGTACAGAAAGTTCCTGAGCCGTGTGAATTTCTCCGAGGTGGAGCCTCTAATGCGTCTGGTTGTGGCGGCGCGGGAGCCCCTTTCCCTGGAGTTACTGCAGCAGATACTGGAGATAGAACTACGGGGGGATCTCGACAAACTGCTCCAAAAGCTCGGTTGCCTCCTGATCCGGCAGGAAAGGCTTGAGGAGGGGGAAACTGTAGTGGTGGTGCGTCCGTTCCACCTTTCCCTGATCGACTGGCTTACCGATCCGGCATGTGCCGGGGATTGCCACATCTACAGAGAGGACGGCGACAAAATCTTCTCAAAGGCCGGATGGAGACTCTATAACGACAAAAGCCTGCCGCTTTCCCACTACTTTCTCGCCTGGTTGCCAAGCCATCTCGCCGCCTCCGGACGGGGGAACGCAGTCGCGGATTTCCTCAGCGATTTTGACACCATGATGGCCCGTGCCAAAACAAGTATTCTTGAGAGAATGTTCTCGGATTACCGCGAGATCGTTCATTCCTCCCTGAAAGATTTCAGTGCATTCTTTCATAGTAATGCCGCGCTCCTGCGCCGTGGACACGCGAAGTGGCCCGCTTACAAAATTCTCCTGCAGCTGTCAGTGGAGCACGGTGATGAAAGCGCAGTGACCGTGGCTGCGGAAAAGTGGCTGGCCGAGGGGCATTGCGACTGGCTGTGGATGAGGTCTTCGAGCCGTCCGGTACGGCCGCATCAGCCGGTTTGTCTTCATACCTACCACATGATGGATGGTCCGATCGGCGGGGTCAAGGAATACTCTCCCGGAACTCTGCTTGCCTGGACCACCGACGGAAAGGTACGAATCTTCAACGTTGAGGATCCCTTCTTTGACGAGGTTGACTTCGATACCCTCGTCGATCTTTCCGCAGTCAGCTACTCCGGCGACGCATGGTTCGGGGATAGTACCACGTTTAGAGCGGCTTCTGGTCTGAAACCCTTTCATGATGTGTGCCGGGTCGAGAAGGTCGTAGTTGAGGTCGGGACGATCGTTGCAACAACGGAACCTCTCGATTTCGCGTCCGAGGACAGCTTTGTGTCTTCCAACCGCCTGATCATCAGAATAAAGTACAGGGACGGCAGCCTTGCGCTCCAGTCCGTCGATCCCCTTCAGGCAGAAACGGCGTCGTCTAGAAAACCATCTCCCCCAATGGGCATGTTCTCGTCATTTCTCAGCGGGCGGCAGCCAAGCGATTACGAGTTGAAATGCGACCGGCTTACTGTACATCCTGAGTCGTTCGGGAAGGTTGAAGGCTTCCTCACGATCAGCGACGGGAGCGTCGTGACTTTTACCGATACCGGTTTTGTCCAGAGGTGGCCGGGCAATGTCTTTGACGTCACACCTCCGGCCTATTTCAACATAGGCAGTAGCGATTGCGTGGTAAGTTCCGACATCATTGCACGTGTTTTTAACAGGGAATTGCGTTGTTAGAGCCACCCAAGGAAAGGTGACGTAAGGTTCCCCCATCTGCCGACTTCGTCGATGGAGGAGAGCTAACCCTTCTCTGTAGGGCTCTGCCGGTCCGTCGGGTTTTGCAGAGCATACTTACTAGAAGCTTTTTAGAGAGGCAAAAACATGATTTCCCTTTATGAAAGAAGAAATGGTGAAAAGATTTGTGATCTGGACGTAGATGAAAACGACCGCTTCTTTGAAGAGATCTTGGGTGTCTTACCAGGGAACAGGCTACTTACCAAAGATCGGGACATCCTCTATGTATATAGTCTCAGTGATGGAAAGCTCCTTCATAAGCATGACGCTTTCTCGATCGCAGACTGTTCATTATTGCCGACGAAGAACGTATCCATCAAAGGCGGCATATACGACGAGTACAGCGTTCAGGAGTGGTTCTCCGTTTTCAACACCACCACCTTCAAGGAAACCAGCATCTCCTCTTCAAATGACTCCTTTGTGGAAATTTGTCGGCAGGAGCAATATATCTTAAGCTGGCGGCTGAAAAGCTGGAAGGAAGAGCTGCAGGAAGATGGAGAGTCTGACTCCGAGGAGTCAGAGACGTCGCGCCAGGTAATCTGTCTCGCAGTGCATGATTCGCGGACCGGCGAGGTGGTGTGCGATCCTCAGCTTCCTTATGGCCCCTGTCACGAAGAGAAGTATGACGATGATTTCGACCCTATCGACTACTACGGCGAGGATGCTCTCATCTCAGAGCACGACTGGACGGAGCAGGACATTCACCAATACCGCGAAAGAGAGTATTGGAACGGCTTTGCGCCCCGACTTATTGATCCGCGCATAATCGGTGCCTGCTATCACCCACAATGGCTCCTCCTCTACAACGAGTATGGTTTTGAGGTATATGACGGGGATGGAAAGAGCATCTTCGAGCACGAGCTGTGTGGGATCAAGAAAATCTGGCCTATAACCGACACAACCATCGGCGTTCATGTCGACTCTGAGATCGTGGAGTTTGATCTGGTTAAGCGCGCCGAGTTGGACGCAGTAGACATCGGGGCAGCCCCGAAAGAGCGTCCTGACCTTTTCCTTGGTTTCGTCAAGAATCGCAATCCTCTGACTTCTGTGGAAAGGAGCATCATCGCGGGTGAGGTTGGAAAGGCACAACTCTGGCCGGACATCTTTGCCTCTGCCTCGCCGGTAGAGTGGTATTCTGCATATCGTCCGGTGAGCTACTGGTTTGAAACGGACGAGAGAATCCGGGTAGAGAACATCGATCACAAGAGGTCTGAGACGATCGAGCTGTGGTATGGAAACAAGAAGGTATCCCTGGAGGAAGCTGGAAAGATTATGCAACTGGAGGAACAAGGGATATCCCCCTAAAACTCTTGAAGCACTTCTCTTGCGGCGTCTGGCTGTTCCATGAGGTTGGGGGGCGCACAATATGATATTGTGATTGGACATAGCACATTAGAGGCAAAGATTAATCTGATTGACTTTAAGGCGTGAATTGATGTATTGAACTTTGGTAATATGTGGGCACAACTACTGACATGGATACAGGTATGTTTCCAGTCATGAAGCCGTCTGTGTCAGCTTATGCTGAACAGGCGGTTTTTTCTTTGTCAGGGTATTCTATTAGTAGAGTCATTTGCGCTATGAGTGTTGCAGGGTGTGCAGTGTTTGCTGGCGTGTTCCGGCCTTCTGCCTGGTTTTAGATGATTTTTTTACGCCGCTACGTTTTATGGAGATAGAGATGTCGGTGCCCGATACCTTGAAGGATGCCTGGACCAATTTACCTGGACCCTTGAAACAGAAGTTTTGCTCAAAGCTCTTCTTGGAATCACCGGAACGATTAAAATGGTGGTGGAAGACATGTAAAATTCCGACCCAGCTGACATTAAAGACGGTGTCGAGTAAAAGCAATACAGGCGTATTCGATGTTCTCTTTAGCAAGCTAATTAACCATAAAGATGAGGAAAGGATCAAACGATTCATAAGTTTCGTCAAAGAAGTGGACTGCACTGTCAACTCCGCTGTTCACAAAGCCATCAAGAATGACAAACATAGAGGTAGGCTGGACGTCATCAAGACGACTCTTAAGTCCCTCGATTTCGAGTACGCTGATCTTTACGTCGAATATGAGAAATGGGGGCACGGCGATTCCACCGAAACGACGCCAGACGTGCTATCAATCTATCGGGAGCTCAAGGATCTTTGCCAGGGTCTACACACTGCCTTGGGCGATGCCGTCTTGCTGCGGTCGTTTAATGTGGAAAGCGTTAACAGTCATCTGGCCTCCCTCGTTGCCCTGCACACTGCATTAGGGGCCGAACTCCGCGGAAAGGCTACCCGGTCCGGCGTGACACCGCCGGAGTTTGAGAGTCCAGAAGAGCTGGAAGCATTCTTGCTCCGTCTCGATGAAATGGAGCTGGAAAGGGAGAAGACCAAGGTATTCCGCATGCTAGCCGAATACCTCGGACAGTGTGAAATCCTGCATAAGTCGCCGCGCAAACAGGAACAATATTCCCAGGTCAAGGAGGATGCTTGCGCGGAGTTGCTGGCGTTTGGTGGGGATGGGGCGGATGACTTTCCCTTTACCGATTCCCCTCTGGCTGCGGCGTGGCTTGAAAGCTTCTATACCCTCTCCGGGAACCGTTTCGATGAAGCGGTCGAATTGGTGCGCATCAACTTCCCCTCACTTGCTGAACTGCTGGAAGACCTCGATCAGACCCATGTCCGCCACCAGGCGACACTGGCTGGTGCGGAGGTCAACCCACTCCCGAGTCCAACTGTTCCTGAGGTTAGCCTGCCATCCCAAGGGACCGTCGTGCCACCTGGAGGTGGGCCGCGGGAGAATTCCGGGCCCGTTGCTCCAGTTGTCCCCTCAGACGAGGCCGAAACCGCGCCCTTTTCGGATGACCTTGCGGACGTGGAGACTGAGGACAGGACGGAGGAATATGAGGCCGAGACCGATACTCCTGGCGCGAATGACAATTTACCTCCACCCGTTGCCGGACGCGCGTCGCCGCCTCTTGCCGAGGCCGAAGGGCTCCCCGCATTAGAAACTGCTGCTGGCGAGGCGGAAGTCCTTCTGGACGAGCTCGCCACCGGGAGTATGGAGAGGGCGGCGGGTTCGGAAATGGCGACAGGTTTGGAGGCTTCGACAGATCTTGAAATGGACCCCAGCCGGGAACCGGATTACGCTCCCCGCGAAAAATCCGGGCACGGTGAGAAGGTGGAACCGCTCCGGCACGTGGACGTGGACGTTACGCCACCCGCGGGAACCGAAGTCGAGCTGCCTGGGCCGACGCCAAGTTGTGAGGGGGGCGCCAGAACTGTCGAAGAGTGCCTCTCGATGTTCACCTCCCCATTCGAGAGAGGCGACTATGCCTCGGCAACCCTGCTCTTTGCAGCGGAATCCATCGCCAATGCCAATCTAGACTCTGACAACGCAGTCCTGGACGCCCTGTGCTATGTAACCAACGCACTCTCGGGAACGTATGTCAATCTTGATCCACCCGAATGGGTCGCTCAGCCGGAGTTGGTCGCCCGGGTCAACGACGAGATCGTGCGCCTGGTATTTTTGACCTCGATCCACATGTCCCAAAGGGGTGATTCAACCGTCTGGTGGAACTTTCACGATACTTTCGAGATCTTCCTGGAGAAATTTAACAGGATGTCCGCGGTGCGCCGATTTGCGGAGCTGTGCTGGGAAGTGAGTAAGGTAAACGACATGTGGTCCCTGGTAGGCCAGGGCACAATTGACCACGACGGGGAATCCAGCGAGTCGAGCATTGCGGATTTCGTCGCTGAATTTGACATGGTTCAGAGCATGAAGCGGTCGCGACAATGTGCCTACATTAACAGGGTCAAGATACGCCTCACCGAAAGGGAACCACTGAAACGCTTCCACGCCTTCCTCAGAGCACCCCGAAACGGGGCGGCCCCTCCCGACACACTCTCCGCCATCAGGGGCTTCCTCCGGGAAAATCCCACTGCGATATGCGACAACTGGCTCAAGGAGGACGATCTGGAAATCACGGACTATGAGCGTCAGGTCGTCATCAGGGGGCTTGAGAAGTTCTTGGAAGTGGTCCGCAAGGCGGTGCAGGCCCTAGAGACTCAGAGCTTGCCAAAAGGGGCCGAAATACCGCAGCGAGCAACAGAATTGCGCAGCGAGATCGCGCGGTTCAAAGACGGAGTACTCCAGACGGCTGACGGACACCCGTGGCTGCCGTTGACCCGGGCAATTTTCGAAGAGGCCAACCTATGAACCGCATTCACGGCATTCTGAGCAAGTTGAAGTCACTGGATCGCAGTGATTGCTACACAGGGATTTTCCCGCGCCTTGATCCGTACCACTCTGCATACCTGGGAAACCGTGGAAATGCGAACGAGATAGCGGACGCCCTTCGCGAAGCTGCCGGGATTGGCCCCCTCGACGTTGACGCCGCCTTTTTCCACTATGTTGGGCAAGGGGTCCTTGAGCTGAAAGCCGCCAAGGAAATGTCCTGGGAGCCGCTTGACTACGATTGGAACAGGGTGTACCGCGAGGCCGCTCAGGAGATCCAGGAGACCATCAAGGGGGCGAGGGCGCTGGCGGTTTCTTGCGATCGGGAAGGGGTGCCCGACGAGATGGGTTATACCTGGGCAAAGACATTCTCAGAACTGCAGGAGGAGGTCGAACTGCTGAGCGAACTCCCAGCCTGCCAGCGTCAGGCGGTCGCGAGGTTTATCGGCAGGGCGAAGGGAGCTCTCGAGCGCCACCGAAAGGTGTTTGAGGCTCAGATCTTGGAGGTTAAGCAGCTCGTCGAGGCGAAGGTGCAGCAAAACCCCGTGTCAAGCGAGCTTTTGCAGCTGGTCGAACAGGCGGAGGACCTGATACGGGCCGGGAACTTCCTGGTCGGTCCGCAGAAGATATGGCTCGCGCGCAAGGTGTTGCTGGGAGAGAGCCGGGAACGAAAGGGCCAATCAAGCTTGAGCCGCCTCCCCGCCTCGAAGCGGGATTACCCATCGGTCCAGGTGGCCAAGCCGTTGAGGACGCTCCTGAGCGCCGCCAAGAGTTACGGTGAGAACCATCTGGGCGAGGGAATCGCTATCCTCGGACATGACGGAGTGGCCGCCGAGGTGAAGGCTGAAAAAGGATTTATCAAGAATTATGTTGTTGGTGGAGGAACGCCGGCCACACTTTTCAAGTATTTCAAGGAATGGCTCGGTATTTACGAGGATGCCCGGCAAGTAAAAGATTTTACAGCACAGACCCCAAACTTGCAGAAGGGTGCGAAGACGCCGTACTGGCAGAGTTCCAAAGGGAAGACGAAAGCGATCTTCCTCCTCGCGCAATCCTGGAAGGGCGCGCCTTTTTACACCGACGATCGCAAACACGACAAATTGCTCGACAGGGTGCTTTGCGTCATGTTTCTTGACGATGAGAGCGGCGCCGAGCGGGTGGGCGTGGTGACCAAGCGGGTTGAGTCTGCGCTGGGCGAGTTAAGTGACGATCTGAGGCAACTGAGCGAGCGTTCGGAACATGAACAACAATTTTTTGAGGCTGGCCTTGTCGTAGTTTTGACCCCTGGGGATTTCCTCGCCAGGATCAACGAGCCGTATTCACGCTACTACAGCGACGTCAGCAGATCGACCTGGGAAAACAGGGTCGCCTTCATAGATGAACTCGACCTGTTGCGCATCCTGCCGGTTCCGGTGCAGCATCGCTACGAGGCGTTTCTGCAGATGGTGCTCCCGCGCTTCAAGCAGGCGCACAGCGTGACTTACCGAAGCAGCCAAGCCGTGAACCCTCACATGTTTTTTGGACGTGAAGACGTCATCGACAAGGTCAAATTCAACGCGACGGTGCTGTTCAGCGGCAGGAAAATGGGGAAGTCCTCCCTGCTCAAGTATATCTTCCAGAGTCCAGGCGAGAATGCGCTGGCCCTCTGGGTTCCATGTTCCGGAATAGCATCTTGGCGTTCCTGGCACTTGCTCAACAAGATCGGCTCCCAGTTGACCACCCTTCTGCATGACAAGTACTCAATCGCCTCGCTAGCCTGGCAGGAAGTATCGGACCATGCTTACTATGAACTGCAGACGCAGAAGAAGTGCGCGGCCGTGCTGGCCGAAATAAAGCCCGCTTTCGAAAAATTTCTCGCCGATTCGATAAAAGAACTGAAGAAACGAGGGTGCAACCGGCTGTTTCTGCTGCTCGACGAGGCCGACGGGTTCGTACGCGCCGAACGTATAGAGAATGCCGGCAGGCAGGTCAGTGCCACTAGCGCGGTCTCCTGGTTCCTGAAGGACCTGGAAACCGTGCGTCATCAAGGCTTCCTCAGGGTCATCTTCGCCGGTTTCGACGAGGTCGGCCAGACCGACGACACCTACGCCGCCACCGGCAATTGGGGGTCCATCGAAAAGCTTGGGCCCTTGGCTGAACGGGACGCGCTGGACCTGATCCGGATCCCGCTGGCATCCCTCGGCATCATGGTCGACGAGATCCTCGCGGCCCGCATTCTTGACTACACAAGCGGTCACGCCAGTCTCATCCAGCTCTTTTGCGCTCGGCTCGTGGAAAGGGTGGCCCGCCTCTATCAGATGGACTGGCCCCTGAACGACTTCATTATCGACCTTGAGGATGTTGAGGCGGTGATGGACGCCGACGATTACCAGCGGGACATGCGGACCACACTGGAGATGAACCTTAACATCGGGAGGCTTTTGCCGCTCAAGCTCCTCTTTTACGCCATCGTGTCGCCGACCGGGTTGGGGCGTGGACACCGGCTCAACCTGGCGAGGATAACCTTTGCCGACGTGGAGCGGCAGCTGAATGACGACTCGTGTGCCTCACTGGTGCAGGATCCAATGATGATAGAGCGCAGTCTCGACCTGCTCTGTAACCTCGGTTTACTCCGCTCTACAAAAGACGAGAGAGGGCGCGACAACGTCTATTCAGTGCAAGCCAGACACTACGCCGGGTACCTGCGCACCAGGAACAATTTCTCCGATCACATAAATCAGGCCCGCAGGGAGTCTCTGCAAGATACCAGGGAGACAGTTCCGCGCCAGGTATGGACCATCACCGACGACGAACTGCGGGTGGTCGCCGACCCCGGGAGGCCGCTCAGGTTGATTTTTGGGCTGGAAGGGAGCGGCCAGGACTACTTGGCTACGCTGCTGGCGCAGGGACGCAAGGACTCAAGCAGGTGCAAAGTGATCATCGTCGACCGGAAGGCGGCAACGTTGCATGAGGCGCTCCAGGATAGCTCACTTGAGATGCTGATCGTGCTGGACCGGGGAGGCATTCTCCCCTGGCAAGAGGTAGCCGGCATCCTGTACGGTGCCAAACGTGGATCCTCTCCAGCCATCCGTTGGCTGGCGGGGCCAAAGACCTGCCAGGAGTTTGTCGAATCCGACGACAGTCTGGCCTTCTCCGCGGATGTCATGGGGATGGGGCCGATTACCCACACCGAACTGGAAGTGTGGGCCGCGCAGGAAATGGGACAGGAACTCTACGATTCCCCCGGACCCAACCTCCTGATCTCCGACGCCGACCGGGAGTCCATTATTGGGGTTTTAGGAGGGTTGCTGCCGGTCATGGAACGCTGGAGGGAGTATCTCGGCTCCACGCCTCCCGATCCCATAGAACTACGCCATGCCGAGAGGTTCTGCGCGAAGCTCGCCAAGGATCAGAATGCTAAAACCATAGTCCGCAAATTCTCGGACGGCATCCCCAGCGCGCTTCGTTGCGGCATCCGACTTTTGTTCCAGGTCTGCCACTCTTTTTACGGGGGAATGGACGGCTTTGTCTATTCGGACGACGACCTGATCAAGCTCCAGGAGTCGCTGGTTTCCCTTGAGGGGCACCACCCAGCGTGTGTTGCCGAATGGTCGAACTTTGAACGCTGGATATCGCTGCTGGAGGTCTGCAAGTTCTTAGGGTTCATCGAGAGCAACCGCGACAACAGCAATCCCTGGTACAGGATCCCAACCGGCACGGCGCTGGGGGCACTGGTGCTCAATCCCAACTTCTGCGCGGGCCATGTCGATAACTAAGCTTAATGGGATACTGTCGGGTAACAACATCCAGGATTACTGCTCTTTCGAGTATCCTTGGTTCCGTGCCGTAGTCAGGCACGTTCGCGCCCTGGAATCATGCTACCTTGTCATCCCGGACGCCTTCGGGGGATTTGATGAACTGTCGTTCTGGCTGGAGGACGAACTTCCCCTCGTGTCCGAGTCGGGCAGGCTGCAGGTGATTCACGGACCGGAAGGAGAGATCGGGGCGGCGGTCGTCGAACGGCTCGTGGAGGAGTTCTCTAGTTCCAACCGCCCCGAGAGCCCTCCCTGGTTCGAGGACCTCCTCTCGGCCTACCGGGAAGAAAATCCTCGAGATATACCCCCGCGCACCTTTCTGCTCCTGCTCCCGCGAGCGGACTCGTGGCAATGGCTGGAACAGTTGAGGGCCAGCCAGGAGAGGGCCGGACTGGATGCCGCCATTTGTATCGTTGTCACTAACTCCCCGCCCCCTACGGCGCGAAACGTCGTGCGTTATTCGCCGCCGCATCTCTTTGCCAACCTTGAGCGCATTCCCGATTCGGACCGTGATACGGCATTCTGGAACGCCATCCTGAACAGCTTCATAGCCATATGGGAGTCGGGCGGTATTCCGGAGGTCGCCATGCGGCTCAATGATGATCTCGTTTCCTCGCTGGGCACTTGGGCGGATGCGCACTATTCCCGGCGCAGGGACGAAATAATCACCAAGCACGCGGCGGCGACGCTTCACGGGATAGCAGCCGAGGAGGTCACCCGCCTGAAGGCTTGGGCCTCCCCAGTTTCCGGGATCAGTCTGGATGAGATGGCCTCGTTGCAGAAAACCGTGGATATCCGGCTATGGCATCGTGGTGCCCTTCAATACCAAGACGGCATATTTGATATAACCCCCATGGCCGCGAGGCACGTGCTTTCCGTCCACAAGGGGCTGTCCGAAGACGAGCGGCTCGCGCTTAAGCGGAGAAGGCTCAATAATTCCGCCCTCGCGCGTTGGATCTCAGGGTGGGCGACGACGGTCGAAGAAAACCTGCGACAGGTCGTCCTCTCTCTCGGGGACGGCAGGTTTTATAATTATCTCCTTACGGCGCCCGCGATCGGAAAGTATCGATCTCGATTGGAAGAACTGCAAAGCAGCGGCAAAAACAGGGACCTAGGGCCTAATCCGCCCTGCATCGTTCTGGCCGACTGTTTCGACATGATCAGATTTGTCACGCAACAGCCGAAATACCAAAAATGGCAGCAGGACCTTGAGGCTTGGCGACTGGCCCGCAACAAGGTCATTCACGAACGTTCCGTTGACCCTGACGTGATCAGGAGCATATCAAGGATGGTAAATCTCTTGAGAAGGGACGGGTTTGTCTGACCGGTGCGGGCTGCTCGGCTCTGGAGCGCCGAGACGCGCGCCCTGGAACAGGCGGTCTTCCCTGAGAGCTAATTCTGAACTCCATCACCCAAAAAAGAGGATGGGACGTAATGCTTGAAACTGCAAATGTCGACATTCAAGAGCTTCAAGGGGCCGCTCGCTTTGTATCTATCGTTGAGAATGCCGTAAATGAGTTCCGGGGTGAGACGCGAGCACAGATACAAGAAGAGGTCTGGTCTGTGGTGATGAGCCGTTATTGGCATCTGTACTTGCCCCGCGGTCGGGTCAGGTTCAATCGGGCGAAGATGACCGCCAGCTTCCCGTCGGGCAACACGATCAAATGCTACAGTCTCGACCGGACCAAAAACCTACGCGGCGAAAAGTGCACGACCGTCCTGTTTCTCGGTGATGGGGCCTAGCCGGTGTTGGAGTACTTCACGATTGCGTCGCCTTCGCGGATATTCCACTCGTATTCGCCGTTTTCACCATCTCCGACCACTTCAACATAGATGTCCGTCTCAGTTCCCTGAACAGCAAACCCGTTCTCGCCGACTATGAAGTTATGCCATATGTAGACCGAGTGGTACACCTTCTACGGGTCAGTGTGCATGTGGGCTCCGAGCGTTTTCATCGTGATCTCCATGGCTAGTCCTCCCACCGTTCGTCGGTATAGTAGTAGTCCGTGCCGTCGCCGCACTCGTACACCTTTTCGTTGCGAATGCACCAATATGTGCATTTGCCGGTTCGGCTTAACATCCGCGCGTAAATCTCTCGGCCAGACAGATCCTGCGTGCGTGTGATGAGCCTCAGGATCTCGTGGCCGTTCTGCGGGCCACTGATGCGTATCGGACCAGGGTTCTGCGAGTGATGCCCGATATCCCAAACGTCGAATACAATGCAGGATCTCCGGTCTAGTACCGCTGTTGTCGTCATGTTATGCCTCCTGTTTCGTCATGGTGATCGTCTCACCGTTGGAGATGTTAAAAGACAGGTAGCCCAGGCATGCGTCGATGATGACCACTTCGCTGGGGTACGTGAACTTCCACTCGCCGTACTCGTTGAAGGATCATCGTCTTCGGCATTGCCTTCGTAACCCGCCACGTGCTGCAGTGCGTACTGTTCGACGTGTCCATTATCTTCCACGTGCTGCCGACCGTGAACCACCAGACATTTCGGAGGCGGTTGACGTTATCGCCCGCGTTCGAAATGTGTCTGCCCAAGAAATCGTTAGGGCGGTTTTTGCCAACCTTCAAGCCCTACTGCGCTGATGCTGGCATACTCATCGTGCAAATGCCGCAGCAAAGCCGGGCGTAAACAAGAAGCAGGTCCAGCAGATGCCACACCATGTGGCATCGGACCAATTGAGCCCCTGCACTAAAACCGTGCCTAGTGCTAAAAGAGGTACCGGAGGTACAATTGATTGCGAAGGTAAAGATCGAGGGCTATCACAGCTACAAAACCCTAATAATGAATTGCCCCGCCGCAAGCAGCGGGGTATCAGCTACCGTAAAGCATCGCTGATGCGATGCAATACGACAACCGCCCCAAGGGGCGGGGAATATCACCCGAAGGGATTTAAGCTGAATCTACGGCTAAACCTTTTAGTATGAGCATATACTATTAACCCGGCGACCTAACAACCATCATGCGGCATATGCGATCTTCGGGTGGTGAAAATATTTTCTGATACGCTCGGGCAGCTTTTGCAACTTCCGCATATGCGATGTGACACGTTCACGAAGAGTCTTTTCTGTTCTACTTGGTGGCGCTGAATGAACACCATCTTTGAGATCGCAATTGAGATATTCATCTGGGTTTAATTCTGGAGAGTATGACGGTAGATAAAATACTTCTATCTTATCAGTACGTTTAGAAAGCCACTCCTGTACTTTTATAGCGTGATGGACTTTCAAGTTATCTAGAACAAGGAAGACCTTGCGAGGTGCATCTTTTATCAATCGCTCCATAAAAGATATCAGCACTTGGTAGGTCATGTTCTCTTCATAGATCATAAACCGGACTTTCCCTTGGTTTGAAAGAGCCGAGATCATGTTTAGTGAAACCCGTTTTGCAGGCAAACACAGTACTGGGGTCTGCCCTTTTGGGGCATAACTGCGGCCGTGCTGGCAGTCATTACGTACTCCGGTCTCGTCGCCCCAATAGATATCAGCCTTCTCTGTCTTGGCCTTCTGGGCAATCAAGGGATACTCCTCATCCAGCCACTTCTTTACGGCCGCCGGTTGCTGTTCATAGGCCCGTTTTGCTGGTTTTTGTGGGGTGAACCCCCAGCGTTTCAGGTAATCACCTATGGTACGAACTGGCATGATGATTTTGAACCGTTGCTGAATTAGTCCTTGAACTGCCTTTCTAGTCCATAAAGCAAAGGCCAGTTTGTATTGATCAGGACTTTTGTCACAGATTAGCTGCTGGATCTCTTTGGCCTGGGTATCGTTTAAGATGCAGTCCGCGCCAATTTCGCGCCCCCGTTTCTTAACTTTAAGGCCATTTTCTGGATTAGCTTTGTAAGCACGCCACCAAATGCCGACTGTGACGCGAGCTACTCCTAGTAGTGAACCAACATCAGCCTGTGTTTTCCCTGTCTTGAGAAAACGGATTGCTTGCTTGCGCAAGAGCTCCAAAGCTTTACCTGTTATAGTGCGTGCGTCGATCTTTTCCATGCAGGGAGTATAATTCAAATGAGACAGTAAAGATAGTCATATCGTCACCGGGTTAATAGCTTTGGCCTTCATCACTGACGATGGTCTTTTTGAGCGCTTAGAATATTCTGGCATGCAGACCGCTGCTACCCGACGCCCATACTGATCTGATTGCCGATTTATGACAAGAAAAGTTTAGGCAGCCCAAACTGAAAGGTGTCCGAAAGAGTGGTTTTTTAATTGGGGGCAGGGAGGTATTTATTTTCTCCCAATAGGCCAGATTTTTCTCAATGCAGCTATTTATTTTTTCCCAGTAAGTATTTATTTTTTCCTAGTAGGTATTTATTTTCTCCCAATACCTATTTATTTCTTCCCTTTTTGCCTATGTAACTATCAGTAATTGTTATGATAAATATGCTCTAAAAGATTAAAAGAGTTAAAAGGGTTAAACGCGAGGCCCGCAAAGACGAAGACCCCGTCCCAGCCCAGACCCACAAAAAATAAGTCTATCGAGCTGAGGCCTGAAACCAGAACTTGCGCTGAATTGCAGGTGTGAAAACCAAATGTATGAGACGCTAAGTGGTTAAATTACGACATATTCTCTTGTGCTAAACCCAAACCCCTGCTTAAATGAGGAAATCGGCAAACCATAACCTCCTCAGTGAGAGCCATCTCTCTTCCGCGGTGCCATGCTTGACGAAGCAGGGATGGCCTGTATTGGCACTTGATTGGTTAGGCATGCCACCGCCTCAATTAGGCGTGGCAGTGCCCTTAAGGTACCTTTTTGGGCTTTAGTGCTGTTTTAGTGTTTCCGGCTAGGGTTTTTGTGGCGGATGCTTAGATATTCCCATATGCATTGAGAAGTCATGGTAGGGAAGAAAGCCCGTCTGAGATCGCAATTGCCGGAGCGAAAAGTTTACTTAGCCTAAACACGGCTTGGCCTCTTCACTCTCCTTGCTCTCCTTTAATCAACGAACGAACTCCTGGCCGAAACCGGCGAGATAATCGTCACTGCGACTTCAATAGCAGCCAAAACGTAGGAGAAGCAGCCTCCTGAACAAGTGGCGCGAAAAGTTTGTCGAGCATTCCTTCCATCACCCTTCCTCGCCTGCCATCAGAACGCCTTTGTCGCGTTCGGCGGGGTTCCCTCCCGAATTATGGTTGATAATCTGAAAAGTGCGGTCCTCAAGCACGCGAGGGGGGAGGCACCGGTGTTCAACACGCGTTACCTGGACTTCGCCCTGCATACCGGCTTCACGATCTCGGCCTGCGGCGTTGCCAAGGGAAACGAGAAGGGACGGGTGGAAAACGGCGTCGGCTACGTGAAGAAGAACTTCCTCGCCGGAGCGGACCTCCCGGACTTCACCGCGGTCAATCCGGCCGCTAAAATCTGGCTCGACACCGTCGCCAATGTCCGTATCCACGGCGAAACCCGGAAGACGCCGGCGGAGATGCTCCTCTCCGAACTCCCCCATCTGCTGCCGCTGCCCTTGCACCCTTACGACATAGGCAATATTGCCAGCGTCCGGGCCTCATCGCAGTTCCGGGTCGCCGTCGACTCGAATCGCTATCCGTCCCGGCCAGATTCGCCGGGCACCCCCTCACCATGAAGGCGTACCCGGATCGGCTATGCTTCTATCACGAGGAAAAACTCGTCGCACGCCACAGCCGCTCCTATGAGCGCTACCGCGACTTCGAGGGTCCGGACCACCCGAAAGAACTCATCGTACAGAGAAAGAAGGCACGGGACCAACACCTCTTCCAGCGTTTCCTGGCGCTATCCCCTTATTCGCTCGATTACTACCGGGAGTTGGATAAGCGCCACCTCAATAGCGGACACCATGTCAGAAAGATCGTCGCGCTGGCCGAAATCCCCGGCGATGATGCCGTGGCGTATGCCATTGCCGATGCGATGAAACTCAACGCCGTAGGCTCCGACTACATTGCCAATATCCTGGAAAGCCGTGCCAGGAAGCTACCGGAACCGGGAGCGCTGCACCTGACGCGAAGGACCGATCTCCTGGAGCTCACGATGGAGGCCCCGGACCTTTCCATTTACGAAAGCAAGACAACAACGACTCGGGAGACGCCATGAACGACGACAAAAACATCAACCAGCTTGAAGAAGACCTGCGCATGCTCTGCCTCCCCTTCATGGCGGAACACCACGGCCAACTGGCGGTCAAAGCTGCTCGTGACTCCCTGAGTCACGCCGATTATCTCACCCAACTTACCGAGGGTGAACTGAACCTGCGTCGGGACAAAGCCACCGTGCGTCGCATCAAGAGCGCCCGCTTCCCCGTCGTTAAAACCCTCGACCAATTCTCCTGGAGCTGGCCCAAGAAGATCAATAGCATGGCGGTTCAGAATCTGTTCCGCCTCCAGTTCATGGAAAATCAATGAATTACCCCGCCGCAAGCAGCGGGGTATCAACTTCCGTACAGCATCGCTGCTGCGATGCAGACCAGCAATCGCCCCAAGGGGCGGGGAATTCGACCCTGCTGGGGATTCAAACGTCATCATGCTCGGGACCGTGGGCTTGGGCAAGACCCACATTGCAACGGCGCTTGGATACACGGCCTGCCTTGCCGGCAAGTCTGTTCTCTTCGCGACCGCCGTCGACACGATCAACACCCTCGCCGCGGCTCAGGCGGCAGGCCGCCTCAAGGCGGAGCTCAAAAAGTACCTCGCCCCGTCATTGTTGATCCTTGATGAACTCGGCTATCTGCCGATTGACAAGCATGGCGCCGACCTCCTGTTCCAGGTCATCAGCCAGCGCTACGAAAGAGGTTCCACGGTCATAACGTCGAACAGAGTTTACAAGCAATTGCCGGAAATCTTCAACAACGACAGCACTCTTACCTCGGCCATCCTTGACCGTTTATTACACCACGCTGAAACCGTAGTCATTGAGGGGAAAAGCTACCGCATGAAGGATCCATTCGAAGCCTGAAGTGCCAACCTGAGAATCGGCGCTCGGCACCACGAAGAAGAAGTGGAGCCGGAGCGTCTTCAGCGTTTATAAAGCGCCGCATTTGCTACATGTTCACGAAACCGCTGACATTCACCCCGCGATCAGGAAATTCGAGAGTAACGCCCACCCCCTTCTGCGATCTTCTTAGTATGCTCAATCGCGGTGAACGCTTCCTGCTTTTGCGCCTCGTGCTGGTTCCTGGTGACCACGGCGGTGGCCCTTGTTTATGCTATAATAGTGTCCGGAGCCATTTTCTATCGCTTTGTGGGAAGCAACGCACCCTATGGCTTATGCTTTTCATTTTGTGTATCGCGTTTTTTTGAAGTTCTCCGCAAACATCGAACTCCCAGCTTGATACTTTGGAAGATCTGGAGCCTCTAGGGATCTGGAGTATTCGACTCTTCCACCAGGTGCATCGCATTTATCCTGCCTATTTTAACATCATCGCCAAGTCCGAATTTTAGCTCCGCAAAATCAGCAAGTCCCGGCTTCCCAATTACCAGATCTTTATCGCTTTTATCCCTTTTCATTTTAAGGCGGTCCGAAATCGATAACTCCGCTGATGGCAAAACGATTTCGCACACCGCCTGATAAAGGCGTTTTCGGTCCTCCGGGCTACTTTCAACATACGCCTGCAAAATCTCAAGTGCTTTGCAGCGTTCGTTGCCAGTAACCTGGCCGAAAACTGACCAAACCTTTGCTGCAGTTATATTACTGCCGGGAGCTGCCTTCTGCAGAAGCTGCTCGCTGCTGACGTCGAGGACCTCCTGAATTTTTAACATGAGGTTTTCAGGGATCGGCCGTCTGCCAGACTCAATCAACGCAATGAACCCCTGCGACACATCAAGCAACGCGGCAAGTTTGCATTGCGATAATCCCTTATCGTTTCTTACTCTGACCAGATTGGCAACCAGGTTCATGCGTAGTTCGTCATCGTGTGCCATCCTGACTCCTTAATGTAAAACACAAATTTTATGCGACAATATCACAAAACACAGCTTGGTGGTGATAAGAAATCGTTCTGTCAATTTCCAGCTCTTGTATTTAACTATCAATCATGAGATACTTACATTTGTCAATGCGTTTGGCTGCCAGGTGGCAGGCACAAAGGATATACGTTGGATACGGAGGCAACTTTCTGCAAAATGGCAACCATTTTGCAGCGGTAGATATTGGTTTTGAGCTATCCAACTTACGGCGTTAGGAGATATTAAATGCGGGTAATTGCACTGGTAAATCAAAAAGGCGGGGTCGCCAAAACGACCAGTACTGCTAACATCGGCGCCGGACTGACGCTGCTCGGTCGCCGGGTCCTCCTCATTGACCTCGATCCCCAGGCTAACCTTACCGAGGGGCTTGGAGTGGATGCGGGAGAAAGGCAGCTGTCGGTTTACGATGTCCTGATCAACGCTACCAAAGCGCAGGATGTCATCGTCAGCGTCAAAGACGGCCTCGACTTGTTGCCGTCATGCATTGACCTCGCGGGTGCCGAGTCGGAGTTGATCAGCATGCAAGGGCGGGAATCGCGGCTGAAGGCGGCGTTAGCAACTGTTCAAGGGTACGAGTACATCCTGATTGACGCCCCGCCTTCTCTTGGCCAGTTAGCATTAAACGCGATGTATGCGGCACAGGAGATATTCATCCCGCTGCAGGCCGAGTTCTACTCGCTGAAAGGGGTGGCCAAGCTCCTCGACACTATCAGTGAAGTGCAAAAATGGGGCAATGAAAAGCTGGCAATAAGCGGTGTGATCGGGACATTCTACGACGCCCGAAAGAATCTAAACAAGGAAGTGGTGGCCAAGATGCGAGAGCATTTCGGTGTCAAGGTGTTCCCGACATTAATACGTGACAACGTCACCCTTGCGGAAGCACCGGCGGCCGGTTCGGATATTTTCAGCTACGACAAATCAAGTAGAGGTGCGGCAGACTACGCTGCCCTCTGTTTGGACATCATCGCAATGGAGAGTGCCTCATGACTGATAAAAGTGTGCTGAGAGGGGCTGGAGTGGCAGCTGTTTTCGGTCGGCAAGCAGCTGCCGGTCCGG
>JGI24143J45723_1000003_pt1 | contig 132544 bp, 107 predicted proteins | sample BarGraIncu00432A_FD_45723 | JGI IMG/M metagenome (IMG submission 45723) | reverse complement strand
GGGCTCTATAACAACGGTGCGAAAATCGCCGTTGGAGCAGGCTCTTATCTAACGATAGGCGGAGTAAATGGCAATTACCGGAACGAGACCAACGTTACTGCGGCATCCATCGATTTGTCGGGAACATTAATGCTTACTGGAAATTTGATGAATAATGTTGCAGGAGCTGATATTTTAGGTGCTGTTACTCCGGGCAGTATGGTGGTACTTAATGGTACAACCCTTCAAACCCTGGGAGGTACAACTGCTGTTCCATTTTTATTTCCAAATCTGACTGTCAACAATTCTACCGGTGTGGTGCTGTCAAAAAATACCCAGGTGAACGGGATAATGACCTTTACCAGTGGTCTGGTGAATATCGGGAATACTAATTTTACTTTTGGTAGTTCTGGTACTGTTGCAGGCAGCCCTTCAACAACGAGCATGATTGTTGCAACCGGTACCGGGCAGGTTCAAAAAGTATGGTCAGGAATCGGAGCTTTTACATTTCCAATCGGGGACAACAATGTTACTGCCAAGTATTCACCAGTGACACTGAATTTTACTTCCGGAACTTTTGCTGCAGGAGCAGTAACCGGGGTGAATGTAGTGAATGCCAAATATAATGATCCTCTGAATACCGGTTCGTATCTGAATAGGTATTGGAATATAACCCAGGCAGGAATTACAGCTTTTACCAGTAACGCAATTTTGCAATATATGCCATCAGATGTGACAGGAACAGAAAGCAGCATTAATACCTGGAGAGTAATACCAACTCCTTTCACAGCTTACAATGCATCCAATACATTATCGCATCAATTGAGTGCAACCGGATTAACTTCCTTTGGAACTTTTACGGGTGGATCAAATAATACAACGTTAACCGTGAGTGCTGTTATGCTCCAGGGTCTCTACGCCGGATCCGGGGCAATGCGTCAGGCAATGATAAATAGTACAACAGCACAATGGCCAGCCGGGATTGCAGATCATATAACCATTGAATTGCATGATGCAACAACGTATGCCACAGTAGTCTATACAGCCACCGATGTGCCATTGAGCGCAACCGGAACAGCTTCTATAGCCATTCCGGCAAGCTATAGCGGATCCTATTATATCACGATTAAACATCGAAACAGCATTGAAACAACAACAGCAACTGCCGTATCGTTTGCCGGAAGTTCAGTTAGCCAGTCATTCGGTGATCCACTGTTGGTATTTGGTGGAAATTTATTGAAAATGGCTGATAATTCATATACTATTTATGGTGCTGATATAAATCAGGATGGAGATATAGATACAACAGACCGTGCAATGTTATTAATCGATTTGAATGCCGCTGTCTTAGGATATGTTTTATCTGATTTAAATGGTGATGGAGCTGTAAATGCAACTGATCGCGGATTATTACTAACCAATCTGAATGCAGGTGTAACCAGAAAGATTCCTTGAAAATTAACAATAAATAAATATGGATATGAAAAAGTATTTAAAATATTATGTCGTTTTAGCCTTTGCAATGCTACCGTTTGCCATGTACGCGTTAGAAGCTGAGAAGTACAAGCTTACAAATTTCAAACAAGTGAATGAAACATCGTTCACGTTTGATCTGGAACTTCACAATACGGGTGATGTTGCATTCGGACTTGATGCAGCACAATGTAAGATTGTTTATAATCAGGGGATCTTTGGTGCACAGAGCGCAAATATTGCCCAGGTAACAGCCGTAACTCCGGTTTCAACTGATATAGTCGGTTGGTATGGAGGTACCGGTACAAATACCCCTACTTTATTAAGTGATCTTATGACGGTAACGGGCAATCCGGGTTACATTGTGTTTGTAACAAATGCATTGGCAAATACGACTTACCAGCGGGTTGATTATTTAATTCCCGGTGCATTTATACGGTTAGCAACGATAAAAGTTACTTTCAGTGTAAAAGGACTTACCCCTCCTTTTTTTACCCCGACAAATTACTCGTTTGAAGAAGTACTTCACAATCTGGCATTTGATGCTAATATGATAAATCATACCGTAAACAGGGTGACCACATATGATCTAAGTTTTCCACCGGCTGTTTATAAAGTTGGCATTATAAAGGATTTTACTCAAATGCCACAACCCGCAATAGAAAATTTGCCTGCTATCACTGCCAATCGTTTATTAGCAAAATATTGCTTTACAGGTACAGGAAATTATACCGATGCAGTACGATGGAATAATGCCACAACAAGCGGTGTTACGTTCAATGTAGTACCTCCTGCAACTTCAAATGCCATTATTGCAGGTGCTTGTACGGTAAATGCGAACAATACGGTAAGTGATTTGACTATCAATGGAGGAGGTCAACTGACACTTAACAGCGGGAGCACCACCCTGGCAACCAATGTCTATATCGGCAGCGATGCGGCAACCGGTACCGGTACTTTTGTCGATATGAATGCTACCAGCTCTACGGGAGGCTTAACCGTGAGTGGTGCAACGAATGTGCAGCAATATGTATCTACGGGCAGAAACTGGTATGTATCGAGTCCGGTAGCCTCTGCAGCGGCCAGCATTGTGACGGGAACAACCGGAAATACCCTTTCGAGCTATGCAGAACCTACGGCTACCTGGATCACCACCGACCCATCATTTACTGTGGCAAAGGGGTATGTAGCGAATGTTATTCCAACAAACGGGAACCTTATGTTTACAGGAGGAGCATTAAACACCGGGGCACAATCCAACTCAACACTAACACGTTCGGTTGTAGCAAGTACAGGCTTTAACCTGGTAGGGAATCCGTATCCTTCGTATGTAAACTGGTTACAGGCACAGACAAATTCAACGAATCTGGAACCAACCATGTGGTACAGGACGAAGAATACCGCAGTTCCTTCTGTCTATGTTTTTGACACCTATAATGCTACTCCGGGAGTAGGAACGAATAATAATGGCCTTGGAGCTGTAACGGGTGATATTGCCCCTATGCAGGCATTCTGGGTCAGGGTAATGCCGGCACAAACCACAGGAACCCTTTCCCTGACAAACGCCATGCGCACACATCAAAACCAGGGTCTTGCTTCAAACCGTTTGAAGAGCCGTTCGTTAGCCGGTTCAACCCAACAGGTGTTACGTTTACAGGTATCGAATGGTATGAACAGTGATGAAGCGATTGTCTTGTTTAATCCGAAAGCTTCGGATGGATATGATGCCTATGATTCCGGTAAAATGTCAAATAATAATCCTGTGATACCTGAGATTTATACCATTGCAGGAACAGAAAAGCTGGTTATCAATGGACTGAATAGCGTGTATACCAACGAAGAAGTACCATTGGGCTTTACCACAGGTCAAGACAATACATTCACGATCCGGGCAACAGAGATAAGCAATTTTGATGATAATACGAAAATTGTTTTGCGCGATAAACTGTTGAACACAGAAGAGGAACTTGTAAGCGGCAACGCATACAACTTTAGTTCGGAAAAAGCGAGCACTTCCAGTCGTTTCAGCATCGTGTTTAAATCAACTTCGGTTACAACCGGCATTGGCAATACTGATGCAACCGGCAGTGAATCGATATTTATATACAGGAATCAGGATGGTCAGATAACGGTCAACAGGAAAGATGCTATCGGTGAAGGAACTGTTACGGTTTGCAATGCTNTCGGTCAGGTGCTGACAAACCAGTCAACAACAGGCACAATCACCGTGGTAGAAAAGAAATTTATCCCGGGAGTTTATCTGGTACAGGTAACCTTAGCAGGAAAGAACACCACAAAGAAGGTAATAATAAACTAATACATCCAACGATATGAAATCAACAGATAAAACAAAACGGGTATATTCTGCTCCAATAATTGAGCATGTGAAACTGGACAATGAAATTTCGCTGATCCTGGAATCAGATCCGCCAATAGGACCATTTGAAGGAAAGAATGCGCCTGAGCATTTTAATAACGATCCTTTTAAGGCTAGTATGGCTTAGTCAAATCAAGACCCTCCTGAACCAACAGGGGGGTCTCATTAAATATATTTGATTAAGGAGTTATATCCTTTTTAAAATTCTTTTTACATAGTAAAAGGATGTATAGATTTGTTTAGAAAAAAAATACTAAAATATTACTATTTAGAAAATAAATGGAGCAAATTTAAAACTTTTATTTATATTTGTCAAACACTAATTAGACTCATTATGGGCAGAATAATTATCCTTATATTAATGCATTTGGTTGGAGACTTTTTTCTTCAAGGGCAAAAACTAAGTAAGCTCAAAGCATTGAAATTACCCTATTTGGTAGAACATGTGGGTATTTACACACTCCTTTTTATTGTTTTAAGTCCGGTACTACTTGGATTGACTTTCTTGCAAGGACTTGTATTTAGTCTTTTAAATGGGAGTTTACATTTTATAATTGATTATTTTACCGGAAAATTTAAAGCAAAATATATTGATGCCAAAGAATCTAAATTTTTAACTACAATTGGAATTGATCATACACTTCATATTATTATTTTGATTGTAAGTTATATCTATTTATACCCGAATGCAATAAATACATTTACTCCATTTTTAAAATATTAAAAAAAACTAAAACTGGTGAAAATATGTCTGTTTGAATTCGAATAAAGCAAAGGGAGTTTTTCTCCCTTTTTTTGTATAGTGGCGCAGCGTAAAATGCAAGTTCCATTAACGAATAAATAGACTCAGCCTTAAATTCTCGAAATATTTATAAAAACAACTTAAAAACTATCTTAAACTGATGCAATTTTACTTAACTCAAGGGAAATTAAACATTGGTTTTATTTGTTTACTTAAATAGTACATATTTTAAAATAATAATAATGCCTGATGTATCATTTTTTTTCCTAATTTTGTGCATTATGAAACGATTTAGAATAACGTTTAAGTTTTTACTGCATTTTCTATCTGCTAAAAATACACGTGGATTTGGGGTTCATTCGCCTTATCTGTTCCATTTTACAAAATATGTACTGAATAATAAAAGTTCTTATTATATATTTTCATCCATAGAAGAAATTCGATCAATTTTAAGGCAAGATAAAAGAATTTTAGATGTTACTGAATTCGGAACCGGAAACAAGCAAAAGAAAACAGTTGCTGAAATCACTAAAAAATCAGTTAAATCGACAAAGTATGGACAATTGCTTTATAGGTTATCCGATTATATTAAGTCACGAAATACGTTGGAATTGGGAACATCGGTTGGATTAACCACCGCGTATTTAGCAGCTTCGTCATCAGCAATCCGTTGTGTGAGTTTGGAAGGCTGTCCACAGGTTGCAGAGATTGCAATTCGGAATTTCGAGGAACTAAATATTAAAAATGTACAAATTGTTGAAGGTGATATTGACTTAACGCTGCCTAAAGTGTTGAATGAATTCAATCAATTGGATTTGATCTTTATAGATGCAAATCATACATCTACAGCGGTACTAAATTATTTTGAACAATGTATGGCTAAAGTTCATAATGATTCTGTATTAGTATTGGATGACATCTATTGGTCGGCGGATATGGAAAAGGCGTGGAAAAAGATTAAAGATCATCCACGTGTTAAGACTACAATTGATCTGTTTGCACTTGGAATTGTATTTTTTAATTCAGACTTACACAAAAAACATTACAAAATGCGTTTTTAAAACAGTGTGGGTTGTTAAATTGTTTTGATAATAACAGTTTGTATAAAAATAGATTGAAATGAAATTATATACAAAGACCGGGGATAAAGGTCTGACCGGACTAATTGGGGGGACTCGGGTATCTAAAAATGATATTCGAATAGAAGCTTATGGTACAGTTGATGAGTTGAACTCTTTTATTGGTGTGCTTTCAACTTATCCGATTCGGGTTGAAGAAGTCAGTTTCCTTCGGCAGATTCAAAATAATTTATTTACCATTGGTTCATATCTGGCAACCGATACCACGAAAGTTTTATTGCAGCAAGCATCAATATTAAAAAACGACACAATAGATCAAATTGAGAAGGAAATCGATAGAATTGATGCTATGTTGCCTTCACTGAATTCATTTATCTTACCCGGAGGTTCACAAACAGGAGCTTTGAGTCATGTTTGCAGAACCGTTACGCGAAGAGCTGAGCGTCGGCTTTTTGATGTAAATGAAATTTATTCGGTTGATAATCAAATTCTTATATACTTCAATAGGTTGTCGGACTATTTTTTTGCATTATCCAGGTATTTTACTCTTGAAAATGAAGGTGAAGAAATTTCCTGGAAAACGCATGATTAATAAAAAAAATCCCTATTTTTGCACAAAATTAGAGATAAAATAAACTTAACTATTTACTTAAAAAACGAGCTGATTATGTATTGGACATTGGAATTAGCTTCAAAAATTGAGGATGCGCCCTGGCCAGCCACAAAAGATGAATTAATAGATTATGCTATGCGCTCCGGATCTCCTCTTGAAGTTATTGAAAATTTACAAGAAATCGAGGATGAGGGAGAGATTTACGAATGTATAGAAGACATTTGGCCGGATTATCCCAGTAAAGAAGACTTCTTTTTTAACGAGGAGGAATATTAACTTACATTTGGATTTGGTGCTTCTTTTTGACGAAGTGGGGGTGTTTTGTTATCAAATAAAAATCAATTCAAAGAAAAGTGTTAAACAAAACAATTTTTTGAAGGTTTTTCAGTTTGATAAAAGACACAATCATCAAAACAGAAAATCAGCATAGGTTGTGAGAAAAAATTATCAGAGATTCCTATGAAGAAAGTAGTATTAAGTATTTTGTTATTACTTATTAGCATAGGCTCTGTATTTTCACAATTTGATGCACAGATGAGTCAATATATGTTCCATAATTCATCATATAATCCTGCAGCGGTAGGAGAGGATGAAATGATACAAATAACCGGACAGCATCGTATACAATGGTTGGGGATTCCCAACGCAGGTCAGACAACTAATTTTAGCATAAATTCTCCATTAAAGATTGGAAAAAGCAATAATGGAGTGGGTTTTAAATTTTTAAATGATAAAGTTGGTCAATTTGTTAATCAATCTGCACATTTGCAATATGCTTATAAAAAGAAAATCGGAACCGGAGTTTTAAGCATCGGTACAGATATTGGATTTGTAAGTTTAGGTTTTAATAATGGCGACAGCATTCAGAAACACTTAATTCCAATCGGAGACTACCACAAAATAGCAGAAGATACAGAAATACCCAAGAGCAGTGTGGTTGGAATGAGTTTTGATATGAATGTTGGTGCATTCTATTCAACACCAACTTATTATGGTGGGTTGTCTTATTTGCACATAAATAATCCAACAGTTACTTGGGGTGACAAATCAGAGTTCAAAGAATCAGGTACACTTTTTCTGACAGGTGGTTATAACCTGGTTTTAGCAGATCCAAAATTTGTATTAAAACCAAGTACATTGTTTAAAACCGACTTCATTTCATGGCAATTGGACGTGTCATCACGGTTGGAATATGACACTAAATACTGGGGTGGGCTGAGCTATAGGGTTCAGGATGCAGTGGTTGTTTTAGCTGGCATCAATATTTCAGGAGGCTTGTCAATCGGTTATTCTTACGATTTGCCGACATCCAAGATAATCACAGTCAGTTCCGGCTCTCATGAGATTGTAGTCATGTATAGTTTTGAATACATTTTTGGAAAGCGGAATAGCAGATATAAGAGTATTAGGATATTATAATGAATTTATTATTTCTATTATAAACAAAGAAAAGAATCACAGTTTTTATTTCAATAAATAAATTGCACAAGAATGAAAAGAAATCTGATAATTATTGTACTGACCGTTTTGCTTGTTGCTTGCAACAAACCTGCAGGTGAATTAACGGGTCTTGGCACCAAAAGCAAATTTTTTGAACCACAACCATATGGTATGGTCTTTATCAAAAGGGGGTCTTTTATGATGGGAGCGAATGATCAGTCTGCTATCGGAGCGATTAATGATAAATCTATAAATGTAACAGTGGATGCGTTTTGGATGGATGAAACTGAAATAACAAATGATAAGTACAAACAATTTGTTAATTGGGTCCGTGATTCAATCGTTTTACGTCAGCTTGTTGTAGCAGGCAAAGATGAATTCAGGATGAAGTTTAAAAATCAGACTGATGACGCAAGTCCTGAAACTGCACGTCTTAACTGGAGAATGAAAATTCCATGGAATTCGAAAGATGAAGAAGTGAGATCAATTCTAGAATCAATGTATTACAAAGATGAAAATGCTTTAGGGTTTAGAAAACAAATTGATCCTGCAAAACTTCAATACAAGTATGAATGGATAAATTATGATCAGGCAGCTCTGCCAAAAAACAAATACAATGTTAATACTGGTGCATATCCAAAAAATGCAAAGGCCCGTGTAGATACATCATATGTTGAGAATGGAGTAATCATCAATAAAACTATTGAAAGGAAATTAACGACACGAAGGGATTTGATTTCAATGCATATTGTAAATATTTATCCTGATACCATCATGTGGCTTCGTGATTTTCAGTATTCATATAATGATCCTAAAATGCGTATGTATTTTTCACATCCGGGATTTGCAAACTATCCGGTTGTAGGTGTGACTTGGGAACAGGCACAAGCATTTTGTCAATGGAGGACCCAACTATTCAACAGTGCAAATACAATAGGTGGTCAGGATTACCGCTTGCCAACTGAATCAGAATGGGAATATGCTGCAAGAGGTGGAAGAAAAATGGCTTTGTACCCATGGGGAGGCAATTACGTACGTGATAAAACAGGTTGTTTTTTGGCTAACTTCAAACCTATGCGTGGAAGTTATACAGAAGATATGGGATCAACAACTATGAAAGTAGCCTCATATCCACCGAACGATTTTGGTTTGTTCGATATGGCAGGCAATGTAGCTGAATGGACTTCATCGGCATATGATGTATCGAGTAGTTTATTAGTTTCGGATATGAACCCGAGCTTCCAGTATAATGCTAAAAATGATGACCCGGATGTTTTGAAACGAAAAATTATAAAAGGGGGATCATGGAAAGATATAGCATATTATTTACAGTGCGGTGTTAAAACTTACGAATATCAAAATGAAAGTCGTCCTTATATCGGTTTTCGATGTGTACGATCATATAATGGGGAATAATAGATACTATTCCAAAAATTAAATCAAAAAAAATGGATGAAAATAAATCTAAATTTGACATCTGGTGGAATTCACCGGAAGTAAAACAAAAATTAGGGGCAGCCTATAGTTTAGGAGCTTCGGTTGTTATAATCGGGGCAATGTTCAAAATCTTGCATCTTCCAGGAGCCGGGACTATGTTGGGGATTGGAATGTCAGTTGAAGCATTTTTGTTTGCATTAGGGATTTTTGATCAACCACATGTAGATTATGAATGGGATAAAGTATACGATTTTGAAGGTGGTTCAAAAGCGATTAACCCGGGAAATGAATCAAATCAAATTCAAAACACAAATCAAATTCAAAATACAGGTGCTGTATCTGGATCACGTGCTGTTGGACTTAACTACTCTGAAACGATAAATGATGAAGATGTAAAGAAATTATCAGAAGGGATTAAAAACCTGACAACTACAGCACAGCAGTTTAGTAGCTTGTCGAATGTACTTGGTGCCACTGATCAATTTGTAAAGAATATAGATGGAGCCACACAGGCAACCGGAAAATTCATAAAAAATCAGGATTCATTAAATACGGCAACGGGTCTTTTAGCGAATTCATATCAAGGTATATCGGATGGAATGGAAGCTGTAGAAAAGAATACAAAACAATATGCAGGTAAAGTTGAAGATATCAATAAAAATCTTTCTTCAATTAATTCTATTTATGAAATACAATTGAAGAATATTCAGGCGCAATCAGAAGGTATTACACAACAAACGGAAAGGTTACGGACTGTTAATGATGAATTAAGTGTCATAGTAACTGATGTTCAAAAGATGAAATCAGCGACTTCAATTGCAGCGATTGAAACCGAAAACTATAAAGTTGGCACTACTAAATTGGCAAAACAAGTAGCTGATTTAAATCAGGTTTATGGAAACATGCTAAATTCATTAAGCTAATCATAAAGGAATTTTAGATACTATTAATTTTAAAGGAAATTCCAATGAGTGGAGCTAAAAATTGTCCGGAAACCCCCAGACAAAAAATGATCGGTATGATGTATCTAGTGTTGACAGCGATGTTAGCACTAAATGTGTCGAGCGAAATTTTGAATGGGTTTACCATGGTGGACAATAGTTTGCATAAAACAATTGAATCAGCTGAATTAAGAAATATATCTTTATATGCTGATTTTCAAAGTCTTAATGAAAAGAATCCCGAAAAAGTAAAGGCATGGTTAGATAAGGCTTTACTGGTAAAGAAAAAATCGGATGGCCTTTACAATTTTATTCAAAACTTTAAAGTGCAGATTGTACGATTGGCAGATAACAAGGAGGCAAATGACAGTGCCTACGTGAAACAAATAAATGCCAAGGATAATCTTGATAAAGCTGCAATATACGGGAGATTGAACGGAAACGGAAGGAATTTAAAACTTCAGATAGATAATTATCGGAAATATTTGGTACAATTGTCAGATAAAAATCCTTCCAAGCAAAAGATGTATGAATCAATCTTTTCAACTGGGAAGACGCATGATGGAAAACCTTGGGAGGAAGCATTATTTGAAGGAATGCCGGTATCGGCAGTTATCACGATCCTGACAAAATATCAGAGTGATGTACGTTCGTCGGAAGCTGAAATAATTCAGTATTTAAAAACACAGACTGACGTTATGGATATTCGGGTAAATAAAATTACTGCATTAGTTGTTCCTAATACTCCATATGTAATCCGCGGAGAGAAATACAGTGCCCAAATAGTATTATCGGCAATGGATTCAACTCAAAAGCCCAATTATTTTGTTAATGGACAGGCTATAAATTCAAAAGGATTGTATGAAGTAATGGCAAATAAACTTGGAGTTATTTCATATACCGGTCAAATTAGATTACAAGGGAACGATGGAAGTATTCTGGTCCGTCCGTTTAAAAGTAGCTATATTGTTGGTGAACCTACAGCAACTTTATCCAATGAAGATTTAAATGTGGTATATCGTGGAATTGACAACAAGTTCAGTGTTTCAGTCCCGGGTGTTGCTAATGAAAATGTTTCTGTTCGGGTAATTGGGGGTACTGCCAGAAAAGATGGAGGTAGGTATATGATTCAACCGTCACGTGATGAAGAAATAAACATCGAAGTTTGGGCTAAAGTTGAAGGAAAGCTAAAGAAAATGGGAGGTGGTGCATATAGGGTTAAATATTTGCCTGATCCAAAAGCTTTCATACAACCGAATGATGCAGGAGCAAAACCTGTACGAGGAGGATTTTTATCACCAGGTACATTAAGGGCTTCAACACTTATTGCAAGTTATGGAAAGGATGAATTAGTAAAAGCAAAGTTTAGGGTGACTTCATTCACTATGTTAGCGAGAGGAATATCACCTTTACAGGTTTCAGGTTCACGACTAAGTCCTGGGTTCTTGGATAAGCTGATAAAAGGGGATATACTTATGATTAATAATATAAAAGCTGAAGGGCCGGATATGTTACAAAGGGATTTAGGTTCAATTGCTATACAACTTTAAGCTCAATAAAGAAACAGAACGAATAAATAAATGATAATATGAAAAAATATTGGATTGTCTCATTGGTTATTACCATTTCATTTTTTTACAATTATGTTGATGCACAAGAGACACAAATGCCTTTTTTTGAAAAGAATGGTACTGTGGCTATTCAAACTACAGAATTGAATTCATTGGCGGATACAATTTCTGTAATAAACCATAGAGCAGATGATATAGTTTGGTCACGAATAGTATATCGGATAATCGACATGCGTGACAAGCAAAATTATCAGCTTTATTTTCCGGTAATTCCAAATGAACAATATAAAAGTTTGTTTCGTGTAATGCTTGATGCTGCTATCAATGATTCTCTGAATGCTTATGATAAAATAGAACGTGATATTCAGCCAGTTTTTAAAAGAATTTTGTCAAAAGACAGCCTGAAAAATTATTTTCAGATTTGTGAAAAGGACACTATCAATAATACTATAAGGAAAACTCCTCTAATTATACCCGATTCTATCACACAACAGCCTGTAGTTTCAACATATGCCTATAAAGATTATGTTAAGAATCAATTGAAGTTTTTGGTTCAAGAAATTGTTTTTTTTGATAAACATACTTCCCGAATGTATTCTAAGATCATAGCTATTGCTCCATTGTATGCACTGACCGAAACAAATGTCACATTAGATGCATCCGTTGATACCTGGAGCTATTTCCAAAGTTCTGTATTATGTTGGTTCCTGTTTGATGAATTACGTCCTTATTTGGCTAGACAATATGTAATACCAAACGGAAATAATACACAACGTTTGACTTATGATGAATTTTTTGCACAAAAGTTCTACTCTGATTATCTGTTAGGAGATAGTAACCTTAACAATCGTATGTTATTACAATATCTGACCGATCCGAATAAAATAAGGAAAGAACAAAAAAGAATTGAAACTGAGCTTCTAAATTTTGAACAAGACCTTTGGGAATATTAAAATAATCAGTTTGAGTTGCATGCTTTGAAATTATATATAAAAATATAAAAAAAAGACGGCTTATGCCGTCTTTTTTTATGTTTTTGACAGAATTGCTGTTTAAAACAGTAATTTTGCAAAACAAACTAATTATTGCTGATTTTCAAAAGAAAGTAATAAACGATGAGAAATATTATAATTGCTGATAACCAGGATATATCAAATGCAGGATGGCATTATTTGTTGAAAGATCAAACTGAGATAACAGCAGTTTTTGATGTATCTGAAAAAAAGGAACTGATTACCTTACTGACAGAATATCCTTCTGCCTTGATAATCCTTGATTATACTCTTTTTAATTTTGAAAGTGTAAATGAATTACTCATTCTACAAAGTAGATTTGAACAGGTAGACTGGATATTATTTTCGGAAGAGTTAAGCGATGAATTTCTACGAACTTTATTGTATAATACTCATTCTTTTAGTGTAGTTTTGAAAGATTGTACAAAAGAAGAAATTGGCAGTGCTTTAAAAGAAGCAATCAAGGGATATAGGTATATTTGTAATCATGTAAGTAATCTACTGCTCGATAACAATAAAAATACCCATAGCCTGAACGTCCGACAAATACTTACGACTACAGAACAAGAGATCCTTAAAGAAATGGCTTTGGGAAAAACAACGAAAGAAATTGCTGCGCATAGAAATGTGAGTGCACATACCATAATGACACATCGTAAAAATATATTCAGAAAGATTGAAGTTAATAATGTTCATGAAGCAACTAAATATGCTATGCGATCTGGGATTGTTGATATGGCTGAGTATTATATATAATTGGGTATTAAGCATCAAAATTGAGAACTGAAAAATACAAGATTGACCAATTGATAATTTATTAATGAATATAGCAACATTATTATCGGGGGGAGTGGATAGTTCAGTGGTGGTTCATCTGTTGAAAGAAGCAGGATATACACCTACATTATTCTATATCAAAATTGGTATGGATGATGATGAGTTATTGCATTGTTCTTCGGAAGAAGACATTGAAATGGCATCACTTATAGCCCGTAAATATGGATGTAAATTGGAAATTATCGATTTACATAAAGATTATTGGGATAATGTAGTGTCGTATACAATTGATAAAGTGAAACTAGGATTAACTCCGAATCCAGATGTAATGTGCAACAAATTAATTAAGTTTGGTGTATTCGAACAACGGGTAGGTAAGGATTTTGATAAAACAGCCACAGGTCATTACGCCAATACAATAGAGGAGAACGGTAAGGTTTATCTGGCTACAGCAAAGGATCCGGTGAAAGACCAGACTGATTTTCTGGCACAGATTGATTCATTGCAGGTTTCTAAACTTATGTTTCCTATAGGCAACCTTATGAAAAATGAAGTGCGTGAAATAGCTTTAAAAGCTGAACTTCCAAGTGCTAAGCGTCAGGACAGCCAGGGTATATGCTTTTTGGGGAAGGTTAATTATAATGATTTTATCAGACGATATTTAGGTGAGAAAGTCGGTCCTATAGTTGAATTTGAAACAGGAAAGGTTCTTGGCAAACATAATGGATATTGGTTTCATACAGTTGGGCAACGTAAAGGATTAGGACTTTCTGGAGGACCGTGGTACGTAATTAAAAAAGATGTTGCAGCAAATATCGTGTATGCTTCAAAGGGCTTTCTAGTTGAAACACAATACGGGAATGAGTTTTCAATGCATGATTTCCATTTTATAGCCGATAACCCATGGCAGAAAAGTACAAATGAAATTGATATAACGTTTAAAATAAGGCATACACCGGATTTTACTCCCGGGAAGATTGTATTATCTTCTGATGGAGTACATTTGAGATCAACTCAGAGGCTGCAAGGCATTGCTCCTGGTCAGTTTGGAGTGATTTATGATGCAGAGTCCAGAATTTGTATAGGAAGTGGCGAAATTAGGTGACGAATAATTAAAAAGATAAAACAGGTTGATTCAAGAACGAATCAACCTGTTTTTTTGTTAGAGAACAACCAATTCAGATTCCAAAAGGTAAAAAAAGCTTTAAATGAAAAAGTATAGTTAGTTCTTCCGTAACAAATAAACCATTTTATACCACAAACGAGGTATAAATATGCCTAACAAATGGTATTTTTATATTGATAACAATTGATTAATTTTGCTGAAATAACTTTGTTTTAATGACTCGAAAGGGTGAAAAAGTGTGTTCATAATTAAATGAATTAAACTTGAACACAATAAATGATACTGGGATCTTCTAAATTTAAAATCATTTGACTATGAAAACTGAAATAGTAAAAGTACTTCAAAGAAACATTTCAATGCTAACTCAGAATAACTTTCCGGAATATGAGTATATTCCTCAACATTATAAACCGCTTCCTTCATTGCTGACATTGCATGAAATAGTAGAATTACTACGTGCAATTATTTTCCCGGGATATTTTGGTGAAGTGGTAGTGAATTCAAACACACTGGAATTTCATTTAGGTGTAAAAATTGAACGATTATATAGTCTGTTGAAAGAGCAAATACTCAATGGACTTCGGTTTGACAGTACGGATAATGAAATTGACCATTCAGATGAACAAGCTTCGAAAATTGCACTTACCTTCATAAATAAAATACCTGAATTAAAACGATTGTTGTCTACCGATATAAAAGCAACCTTTGATGGGGATCCTGCAGCTAATACATACGGGGAAGTAATATTTTGTTATCCTTCTATCCGTGCAGTGTTCAATCACAGAATAGCACATGAATTATTAAATCTTGGTGTTCCTGTCATTCCGCGTGTAGTTTCTGAATTAGCTCATTCCGAAACAGGGATAGATATTCACCCCGGGGCTCACATAGGAGAATATTTTAGTATTGATCATGGAACCGGGGTAGTGATTGGCGAGACATGTATAATCGGAGATCATGTTAGGCTATATCAGGGTGTAACATTGGGAGCTGTACGATTCCGTATGGACGATAACGGGCTGCCTCTCAAAATTCCACGTCATCCGATACTCGAGGATAATGTGGTAGTTTATGCAAATGCCAACATCTTAGGGCGAATTACCATAGGCAGAGATTCAACTATCGGAGGTAATGTCTGGCTTACTAATAGCGTTCCACCTGGTTCCCGCATTTTGCAACAAAAAGCCATTGTCAGTTCATTTTTTGACGGATTAGGAATTTAAGTAAACAGTGGTGTTTTAAATAAACAAACTGATTTATTCAATTCATTTAAACCGGATATTTACATATTTAAATTAAAACGTAAATGAACATAGTAATAGATATCAGATCCCATTCCATGGCATTTGGAGCAGATTTTAAAAGGCTTAATGAAGACTGGATATCAACATATTTTTGGTTGGAGGAATCGGATATTCAGGTGCTTAATGATCCTCAAAAGTATATTCTTGATAAAGGAGGTAATGTATTTATCGCATTACATAACAATAAAGTGGTTGGAACATGTGCGTTGATAGTTATCGATGGTATCTCTTGCGAACTCGCTAAAATGGTTGTGGATCCAGAGTGTCATGGACAAGGAATCGGATATAAGTTGGGTCAGACATTTATAGAAAAAGCCAGGGAGCGTGGTTTTTCACGTATTATCCTTGAAGGGAATACCAAAATGGAAGCTTCCTTAGCCTTATATCGAAAGCTTGGTTTCAAGGAAGTGCCTGTGGAGTTTGATGTTCGAAATTCTACTTTACATAAACGGTGTAATGTGTTTATGGAGTTGCTTTTAAATCCTGCAGCTTATCCTGAGTATTACATTTAATTTCAAAATATCAATTCTATAATAAAAGACTGGTTTGCTAAATCAGTCTTTTTTATGGATAATAAGACTATAGATATTCAAGAATAAAATCAATGATTTATGTACAATACTTTGTGCTAAAAAAATAATTGCACTCCCTTATGACAGGAGTGCAATTATCGATAAAAAATTACTAACTAACTATACAAATAAAAAATAAGAAGTTATAAATCAAGTTTGCATTTTATTTTATGGCTTCAAAGGCTTGTTCAATGTCAGCTTTGATATCAGCAATATTTTCAATGCCAACTGATATACGTAACAAACCAGGGAATACTCCAGCCGATATTTTATCTTCAGGAGAAAGTTGTTCATGTGTAGTGGCAGCCGGATGTATAATTAGCGACTTGGCATCGCCTACATTGGCCAGGTGACTGATCAATTTAAGATTGTTGATCAGGCTGTCAGCTTTTTCGGCATCGCCTTTAAGCTTGAAAGACAGTACTCCTCCGAATCCTTTTTTCAGATATTTTGTTGCCAATGCATGATACGGACTACTTTTCAGGCCCGGATAATTGACATATTCCACTTGTGGATGTTTTTCCAACCAGGTAGCAAGTTCAAGAGCATTATCAACATGACGCTCAACACGCAAAGAAAGCGTTTCAAGCCCCTGTAAGAGAAGAAATGAGTTGAATGGGCTAATTGTATTACCCCAGTCGCGAAGTCCTTCTACGCGAGCGCGAATGTTGAATGCGATATTGCCAAATGGGCCATTAGTTCCAAACACATCCCAGAATACTAATCCATGGTAGCTATCGGTTGGTTCTGTAAATGCACGAAACTTTCCATTACCCCAATTAAACTTACCGCTATCGACAATAACACCTCCTAACGAAGTTCCGTGTCCGCCAATCCATTTTGTAGCCGATTCAACCACAACGCTTGCTCCATGTTCCAATGGACGGAACAGGTATCCTCCGGCACCAAAAGTGTTATCCACAATTAGTGGAATGCCATGTTTGTCGGCAACAGCAGCAATTGCATCAAAATCAGGAATATTTAAATCGGGATTCCCGATTGTTTCCAGATAAAGTGCTTTTGTTTTATTATCAATCAGTTTTTCAAACTCTACCGGTTCGTCGTTTGGTGTAAAGCGTACATCAACGCCCAAACGTTTAAACTGATTTTTAAATTGATTATAGGTTCCGCCATATAAATGGGAAGTTGAAACAAAATTATCCCCTGCTTCCACGATATTATTCAGTGCGATAAACTGAGCAGATTGTCCGGAAGAAGTTGCTAATGCTGACACTCCACCTTCGAGTGCTGCAATACGTTTTTCAAATACGTCTGTTGTGGGGTTCATCAATCGGGTGTAGATATTCCCGAATTTACGCAATGCGAATAAGTCTGCTCCATCGGCAGCATCATCAAAAACGTATGAACTTGTTTGATAAATAGGAACTGCACGTGCATGGGTGGTTCCATCTACTACCTGTCCTGCATGTACCTGCAGAGTCTCAAATTTAAAATTGTTATCAGCCATAATGTATTTTTTTATTAGAAGCAAGGAGCAAGAGGTAAGAAGCAAGTAACTTGTTTTTGAAAGTGTATGCTTCTTAACGTAAATACCTTATTTCCGGTTTTTTATTTTTTTATTTGTTCTATTCTTTCTATTTGTTTATTTCTCAGAATCAAGTTACTTGCTTCTTACCTCTTACTTCTTACCCCTGATTAAAGTGGATATTCTTCGAATGCGTATAGCAAGGTAGAAAGATAACGTTCACCGGTATCAGGAAGTAAAGCTACAATCACTTTTCCTTTATTCTCAGGACGTTGTGCCAGTTGAGTTGCGGCATAAGCAGCTGCTCCCGAGGATATACCTACCAACAGACCTTCCTGTTGTGCCAACTGACGTGATGTCAGGATAGCGTTGTCGTTCGTAACCTGAATGATTTCATCCACGACTGCAGGGTTGTAGTTTTTAGGAATAAATCCGGCACCAATTCCCTGTATTTTATGAGGGCCGGGAGTTCCACCTGATAGAACAGGAGATTCAAAAGGCTCTACAGCAATTATTTTTACATTCGGATTATGAGCTTTCAATGTAGCACCTACTCCGCTAACAGTTCCGCCGGTACCAACTCCGGCAACAAATATATCGACTTTACCATCGGTGTCACGCCATACTTCTTCACCGGTAGTACGTTTATGTACATCAGGATTTGAAGGATTATCAAATTGTTGTGGTATAAAGGAAGCAGGATTTTCTTCGTGAAGTTCCACTGCCCGGGCAATAGCGCCTTTCATTCCGGTTGCACCGGGAGTCAACACCAGGTTTGCTCCAAAGGCTTTTAGCAGGTTGCGGCGTTCAATGCTCATGGTTTCAGGCATGGTAAGTGTAAGTTTATACCCTTTGATAGCAGCTACCATGGCTAATCCAATTCCTGTATTTCCGCTGGTAGGCTCAATGATTTCAATCCCGGCTTTCAGTAGTCCGGCTTTTTCGGCATCTTCAATCATTGACAAGGCAATACGTTCTTTTACACAACCTGCCGGATTGAATGATTCAAGTTTCGCAATTACAGTTGCCTGCAATCCTTTTTTTGCGCTATAATTAGAAAGATAAACGAGTGGGGTATTCCCAATCAATTCAGTTAAATCTTTTGCTATTTTTGCCATGATAATAAAGTATTTGGGTTTGTTTATTTTTATGATGCAAAAATACGGCAGATTTCACATTCTCACAATCGCACCGATAGGGTATTTTATATACCATGTTTATGGTATATAAAAACACTAACCCTACCTCCTTAAGGGGGATAGGGTTAGTGTTTTCAATTAAATCGTATAGTAGGATAACCTGAAAAATAGAAGCAGGAATAACGTTTCAACCCTTTATGGGTAATATTATATCTCGCTCAATTCCAACCAGCGTAAGGTTTTTTCATCAATCCGGCCATTGATTAAGGCATGTTGTTGAGATACTTTCAGAATCTCCTCGGTACTTAGGTTGCCCGAAGCTAGTTGGGTTTCAATTTCTGTTTTTTCTTTTTCGAGTGCAGGGATTTCTTTTTCCAGCCCTTCAAACTCCTTCTTCTCTTTAAAGCTGAGTTTTCTGCTTTCAGGTTCCTTCATTTTCGCTTGTTGAGTCTTGTTTAAATTATCCTGAGTCTTTGTTCCTTGTTCTTTGATTTTTGATTTTGGCTCTTTGTTTTTTTTCTTTTCATCCTTTTCCTGTTCTTCGAGCAAATCATTCCATTCGCGGTAGTCCGTGTAGTTCCCCGGAAAGTCTTTCAATTCGGCATCCCCTTTGAAAACCATTAAGTGATCTACCACTTTATCCATAAAATAACGGTCATGGCTCACCACAATCACACAACCTTTAAAAGCCTGCAGGTATTCTTCCAATATATTCAACGTCACAATATCAAGGTCATTCGTAGGCTCATCGAGAACCAGGAAGTTAGGATTGCGCATCAATACGGTACACAGGTATAACCGACGTTTCTCCCCACCGCTTAGTTTGTAAACATAATTGTACTGGGTTTCGGGGGTAAACAGGAAGTGTAACAAGAACTGAGAAGCTGACATTTTCTTGCCATTACCTAAGTCCACTTCTTCAGCAATGTCCCGAACCACATCAATCACCTTCATTTGTTCATCGAATGCAAGGCCATCCTGGCTGTAATAACCAAATACAACTGTTTCGCCAACATCAAACGAACCACTATCGGGCTTTACTTCTCCTAAGAGCATCTTCAGAAAGGTGGATTTACCTGTCCCGTTTTTCCCAACGATTCCCATTTTTTCATACCGGGCAAAGTTGTAGTAGAAATTATCCAGTATTTTCAGGTCACCAAATGACTTTGTAATGTAGTTCGCTTCAAATATCTTTGAACCAAGGTAACTTGCTTTCACTTCCAGCTGTACGGAGTCATTGTTGCGGCGCAGTTTTGCCCGTTCTTCAATTTCATAGAAGTCTTCCTGGCGTGATTTGGCTTTATGGGCCCTTGCTTGTGGCTGACGTCGCATCCAGTCCAGTTCTTTTTTGTATAAATTGATGGTGCGCTCGCTTTCTGCATTGAACGATTCAATCCGTTCCTGGCGTTTTTCAAGGTAATAGCTGTAATTACCGTTGTATTGAAACATAGCCTGATGGTCTATTTCAAGGATATTGGTACATACCCTGTCCAGAAAATACCTGTCGTGAGTTACCATGAGAAGTGCCATATTCGAGCGTTTCAGAAAGTCTTCAAGCCATTCCACCATTTCAAGGTCAAGGTGGTTCGTTGGTTCATCCAAAATAAGCAAGTCAGGCTCACCGATCAGTACATTGGCCAGTGCTACCCGCTTTAATTGTCCGCCCGAGAGTTCTCCGATCAGCTGGTCCAGGTTGGTGATTTTGAGTTTGCCTAAGATTTGAGTAATGCGTTGTTCATAATCCCACGCTTTGTGCAAGTCCATATTGGCAAGTATTTCGTCCAGTCCCTCCTGGTCGGCAGATAGCATGCAATGTTCATACTGCGCAATGGTACGTACCACTTCACTGTCTGTTTTCAGGCAGGCATCCAGGACGCTCAGTTCTTTTGGAAAATCAGGATCCTGATCCAGGTAAGATATGCGCAGGTCGCGCTTGAAAGAAATGGTTCCGCTGTCATAATCCTCTTTGTCTGCAAGGATATTCAGCAAGGTTGTTTTTCCGGTTCCATTTTTGGCTATTAATGCCATTCGTTGGTTGTCGGCAATGCCGAACGATATATTTTCAAAAAGCAGGTTGTCTCCAAACGATTTGGTTAGATTCTCTACTTGCAGGTAACTGATCATATTCTAATAGGTAGTTTGTAGTCGGTAGTTCGTAATTTGAATTTGCAAAGATACGGATTTTAAAGGAGGTATCAATTCTCCATGTAAATAGAAATAATTCCTCGTATTGTCATGTGTTAATGATTTTTTCTTAACTTTGGTACCTGAAACTAATGCTTTAATATTAAATGTCATGACTAAAAGGGATTTCTTTCGGATTGTTATCAAGTTGTTTGGGCTTTATTGGATGATTAGTTCCCTTTTTTCAACAGGGCAGTTTTATTTCTTGTCATTTATTCCTGGTTTCACTTTGCCTGCTATACTTATGGCAATTTTAATATTCCTTGTTTTTTTAATTTTAATTTATATGCTGTTTATTAAAACTGATGTTTTGATAAATTTGCTTAACCTGGATAAAGGATTTGATAATGATTTGATAGAATTCCAAAATTTCGGGTTGGATAATATACTGAAACTGGGGATACTTATAATAGGAGGAACCATGATATTGGATAATATTGCTGTGTTTTTAAATCAATCTTATTTAGCATTTAAGGTACATACTTCTACTGTAGCCGATTTAATAGGGTTAAACGGTTATAGTACCTATCATTGGGCAGTTAGTTTTACAAAAATAATATTGGGTTATATCCTTCTGACCAATTATCCTTTCATCAGTACATTTCTATTAAAAATAACCCAAAAGAAAGAAGAATGATTGTCCGTTTTAATTTCATAATTATGTATCTTTGCAGTATCACGTTGCATTTTCTTTAAAATCATATATTTCAACTTATTAAAACTCTACAAAAATGAAAAGTATTAAAGGTACTGAAACCGAAAAGAATTTGCTTAAGTCGTTTGCCGGTGAAAGCCAGGCACGCAATCGCTACACGTATTTTGCCAAGGTAGCAAAGACCGAAGGGTATGAACAAATTGCAGCTATTTTCCTTGAAACTGCGGAACAGGAAAAAGCACATGCAAAGAAGTATTTTAATCATTTGGAAGGTGGTGATGTTGAAATTACAGCCACTTATCCTGCCGGAAAGATTGGAACTACAGTCGAAAACCTGTTGGCTGCTGCGAATGGTGAATACGAAGAATGGTCTGATCTATATCCACACTTTGCCGATGTTGCCGAAGCCGAAGGTTTTCTGAATATCGCTGCTACTTTCCGTAAAATAGCAGGTGTAGAAGTTCAGCACGAAAAACGTTATCGTCGCTTGTTAGCACGTGTTGAAGCAGGTACTGTTTTCTCCCGTGAAGAAGAAACCACCTGGCAATGCCGCGAATGCGGTCATATCCATGTAGGCAAAGAAGCTCCCAAAGCTTGTCCTACCTGTGCACATCCACAGGCTTACTTTGAGGTAGAGAAACAAAACTATTAAGATAATTCATAATGCATAATTCATAATGCATAATTAGGATGACCGCTGCTCCAATAAGGGATAGCGGTTATTTTTTTTCTGCCCTGTAAATCTCAGTTATATTATTAATTCTTGTCACTTTTTATTTCAACCCGACAATTTAATGTCTCCGGGAGTGGCTTATGCTTTATCCATTCATTGTAATACCGATGAAAATACTTCCTGATTCATTTTGTTTTATTTCGGAGACTCCCCATTGTTCCCTTTTTTATTTCTTTTCAGGAAACTGTACATTGTTTTTGTTCTGTTTTATTCAGGATTTATAGTATGTATAGAGGGTGTTCCGAGGGGGTTGCCTGGGGGTTGCCTGGGGGTTGCGAGGGGGTTAGGTGGGGTAAACCTATCTGAACCCCCAGGCAACCCCCTTTCTGCCCTGAACAAAGAGCGGAAAAATAGATACGAATCATATAAAAAAATATCCAGGAGTTTGAATGCATGTAAGAATTATATGGAATATGTAAAAGATTTTCTCTTACCCGAAGGCTTTATCTAACGGTTTCAGGGTGTCCGGACTTGTTTAATGCAATATATTAGGCTATTTTTGTAGCCAGTTAGAAACGTAAAGCCATCAGGATAAAATTGAAAGCGTTTTTTAGGCTGTTCTCCTACTCGAATGAAAGCCACCGGATTTATTTTTTAGAAAGTAATCCGGGAGATTTAATTCGGATTGCCGAAATGTCCCCGGATTTTTGAAATAAACTATGCAAACAGAATTAAAACTGACTGAAGACGGATCGCACACCCTTTTTGTGCCCGGAATAGACGAATGTTACCATTCTACCCACGGAGCCATTCAGGAATCGCGGCATATTTTTATTGAAGCCGGATTGAAGCAATGCCTTAAGCCGGAGATCAGTGTGTTGGAAATTGGTTTTGGTACGGGATTAAATGCTTTTCTGACGTTGCTGGAATCGGAAAGGAGCGGGACAAAAATAAAGTATACATCGCTTGAACTGTATCCGGTAGAAGTGGAAAAGGCATTGCAATTGAATTATCCGGAAGAAGTTGCTCCGGAAAAACGGCAGTTGTTTGAACAATTGCATACGTCACCCTGGAATGAAGAAATAATAATATCACCCAATTTTTCATTGAAAAAGATTGAGACCGATTTTACAAAGTTTGTTTTTGAGGGGAACTTTGATGTGGTATTTTTTGATGCTTTTTCACCGGAGAAGCAACCTGAAATGTGGAGCAGGGAGCTTTTTTCTATGATATATGCGCATTGCAACCCTGGAGCCATCCTGACCACATATTGTGCCAAGGGCATTGTGCGTCGGGCCATGCAGGAAGCCGGTTTTACGGTTGAGCGGTTGCAGGGACCTCCGGGAAAGAGGGAGATTCTGAGGAGTTTGAAGAGTTTGAAAGTTTGAGAAGTTTAAAGAGTTCCGCGTTCTCCGTTCCGTGTTCCATGCTTTGTGTTTCAGATTCAAGAGGTTTTATATAATTTATTCAATATGAAAAGATACCGTGCATTTTACATTCCGTACCTGGTGTTTGTTATTACTTTCATTGTGCTGATAGTATGCAATAACAAGGCTGACCTTCATTTGTGGCTTACATCATATAATTGTCCGTTGGGCGATGTATTTTTCCGTTATTTCACCTATGTAGGCGATTGGGTACCCTATGTGGTTATTGCTGGTTTGTTGTTTTACCGGTACCGAATGGCATTGTTTGTTCTGGTATCCCAGTTAGCCACCGGTTTGGTATCTGTCATTATAAAGCAAACCTGGAATGAACCGCGGCCAATTTTGTATTTTAAGGAGCATTATCCGAATATCCAGTTGCATCAAATCGTTGGGGAACATTTGCATTCGTCACATAGTTTTCCTTCCGGACATACTATTACAGCATTTGCACTTTTCTTAGCCTTAGCTTTTTTTACAAAGCGACCTGCTATCCATTTCCTTTATTTTGTGTTGGCTCTGTTGGTTGGTTATTCACGCTTTTATTTATCCCAGCATTTTGCATTGGACGTTCTTGTGGGTTCATTTATTGGTGTTTCAGTTACCATTCTTTGTAAATTCTACTTTGATAAGAAGGAAATGAAATGGGCAGATGGCTCATTACGAGATGTTTTTTCAGGAAAAAGGAACTGATGGCTTTGTTATTCAAAATTAAAAACTTATCTTTGCAGACTCAAAATCAAACAGGTAGTTTTGCGATGTGTGCATTGCTAAGTTTGTATTTTAAAACATTTATTTTTAATAAATTATCATGTATTTAACAGCAGAAATTAAACAAGAAATCTTCGGTAAACACGGAAAGTCTAACACTGATACTGGCTCATCTGAAGGTCAGATAGCATTGTTTTCATACCGTATCAACCATTTAACTGAACATTTGAAGTTAAACAAAAAAGATTATAGTACAGAACGCTCTCTTGTAATTTTGGTAGGAAAACGTCGTCGTCTTCTCAATTATTTGAAAGATACCGAAATTAATCGCTACCGTGCAATTATCAAAGAATTGGGTATCAGAAAGTAATTCTGACTTACACACCATTAAAGGGCGTTTCAAAAACTATTTTTGAAATGCCTTTTCTTTTTAAGAACCCCAAACCCCTAAAGGGGCTTTAAGACTAAATTCCCGGTAGCTTCAAAAAGCTAACAAAGATATGAAGCTCAAAAGGTCCGGAAAAAAGGGTTTGAAACAAAACAAACTAATTTAATTTTCCGTCGTTTGACGGATCAGGAGTCATGAAAATACTCTATTCGATCGGTATCTATATTTACGGAGCTCTCATATTTATAGCTTCGCTTTTTAATGAAAAGGCAAGATTGCTATGCAAAGGACAACATAATGCATTTAAGTTGCTCAAAGAAAAAGTTGATCCGAATGGCGGATATGTATGGTTTCATGCAGCTTCGTTGGGTGAATTTGAGCAAGGACGCCCGGTGATAGAACAATTAAAACGTGATCAACCGGAAGTCAAAATACTGCTGACATTCTTTTCTCCTTCGGGATATGAGATTCGGAAAAATTATGCAGGTGCCGATATTGTTTCGTATTTACCCCTGGATATTCCCGGCAACGCCTGGTACTTTATGAACCTGGTTAAACCCTCGAAAGCTATTTTTATAAAATATGAGTTCTGGCCCAATTACCTGTTGGCATTGCAGCAGGCAAAAGTCCCGGTATTCAGCATTTCGGCTATCTTTCGTCCGGAACAGATATTCTTTAAAGGGTATGGAAACTGGTACCTGAATTTATTACGTACTTTTAGTCATATATTTGTGCAGGATAAGGTATCGCTTGATTTGCTTGAAAGCCATCAGATTGCAACTGCTTCCGTTTGTGGGGATACACGCTTCGACAGGGTCTACGATTTATTCAAGCAGGCCAAACAGCTACCTTTGATTGAGGAATTTGTAAAGAATGCACCGGAAGTAATTGTTGCAGGCAGCACGTGGCCTAAGGATGAAGAACTATTGGTTCGTTATCTGAAACTACATCCGGATGTAAAACTGGTACTAGTGCCACACGAAGTACATGCTTCGCATATTTCAGGCATATCCGGGTTATTGGATGGTAACTTTGTACGCTATTCGGAGGCAACCCCTGAAAATGTGCAAAACACCAATTGCCTGGTGGTGGATGTAATCGGTATCCTGTCGTCGATATACCGGTATGCCAACGTGGCATATATAGGCGGTGGATTTGGTGTAGGGATTCACAATACACTCGAAGCAGCTGTGTATGGCATACCGGTTGTATTTGGTCCCAATTACCAGAAGTTTCGCGAAGCACGTGAGCTGATAGCTGTTGGCGGAGCTTTCTCCATATCGGATTATGTAATCCTGGAGACACAAATAGACAGACTTTTAAAAGATAAACAGGCCGGAAAGATTGCCGGGGAATACGTAAAGCAAAATACCGGGGCGACGGAACAGATAATCAAATCCTTAAAAGCATAAAAATAAGGAATTTAATTTTGAGGATCTGAAATAAAACATATTCTGTATAAACATGTTTATTTAAGTAGGATAAAAAGATTTACGTATATTTGTACCCCGATAGAATGTTAATCTGTTTGATTTGGTTAAATATCGATTATTATTTATATCTCTTAAGAAAGAAAGTGTATTCGAATCGATCATGCCACTAAAAGTAGAGGATTTGATTTCATTGATTGTGGAGAAACAACGACTTGATTTTGATGCTGCACTCCTTTATCTTTATGACTCAAAATTATATGATGCTTTATCTTTGGAAGGAACTAAATTGTGGCATTTAAGTACGGAAAAACTTTTTGATATGCTCATTACTGAAAAAGATACAGGTGAATTGATTTATCCTGATTTTGTGTGACAGCTATGATTAAATTGAATAAACATCACCAATACTCTGATTGAAATATTTATTGTGCTTCATTATTTTAAACCTATACTAATCAAACTCTTATCCCCCTTTAGGGGTTAGGGGTTTATTTATATTTATTATGCAAAAACCTTCCATTCCAAAAGGAACCCGCGATTTTACGCCACAGGAAATGGCAAACCGGAATTATATATTCAACACCATAAAAGATGTTTTTCGCCTGTATGGTTTTCAGCAGATTGAAACACCTGCCATGGAAAACCTATCCACATTAATGGGGAAATATGGTGAAGAAGGGGATAAATTACTTTTCAAGATACTGAATTCAGGGGATTATTTGAGTGGTCTGAATGATGCTGAATTGCAGGGAAGGAACAGCCTGAAACTTACCAATAAAATCTCTGAAAAAGGATTGCGCTATGACCTTACTGTGCCTTTTGCACGATTTGTCGTACAACACCAGAATGAAATAACCTTTCCTTTTAAACGCTACCAGATACAGCCTGTATGGCGTGCCGACCGTCCGCAGAAAGGACGTTACAGGGAGTTTTACCAATGTGATGTAGATGTAGTGGGCAGTGACTCATTGCTGAACGAACTGGAACTGATCCAGATTGTGGACGAAATATACCGCCGGTTAAAGATCAATGTTGTCGTTAAAATAAATAACCGCAAAATACTTTCAGGCATTGCCGAAATCATTGGGGAAGCCGAAAAAATAACCGACATAACCGTTGCCATTGATAAAATGGATAAAATAGGGTTGGAAAAGGTGAATGAAGAAATTGCTTCGAAAGGCATATCGGATGAAGCTATTGCCAAACTGCAACCAATATTAAAACTTAGTGGCACGAATACTGAAAAGCTTGAACAACTCAAAACTGTTTTAGCGGATTCGGAAGTCGGATTGAAAGGTGTACAGGAGCTTGAAACAATCTTCGGATTATGTGATGCTATGAATGTGCAAACCGCCATAGAACTTGATTTAACCCTTGCACGCGGATTGAATTACTATACAGGTGCTATTTTCGAAGTGAAAGCCCTCGACGTTGAAATGGGAAGTATTACAGGTGGCGGACGTTATGATAACCTGACAGGTGTCTTCGGCATGGAAGGCGTATCCGGTGTTGGAATATCCTTTGGTGCCGATCGAATATACGATGTGCTGAACCAGTTGGAGTTATATCCGGAAACATCGATGGAACAGACTAAAATTCTCTTTGTGAGTTTTGGCGAAAAAGAATTGATGTATTCATTGCCCTGGCTAAGTAGTTTGAGAACAAAGGGAATCAATGCTGAGATATATCCTGAACCGGCTAAAATGAAAAAGCAAATGAGCTATGCCGATAATAAGAAAATACCATTCGTTGCTATTGTAGGCGAAACAGAGATGGCTGAAGGCAAAGTGATGCTGAAGAATATGAAAACAGGCGAACAAGCCCTGGCTACGTTGGAACAGGTATTTGAAATAATCCTGAACTAACAGATACTGTAACTAATAAAACCCTGAATGTCATAAAGAGATTCAGGGTTTTTTTATATGAAATATTACAATATGTACATTAGGTTGTCAATGTAATAATAAATCAAAATCCCAGCCACTGTAAGCTGTGAAATAGTCCCCAGAATAAAAAAGCTAAATGCCCCAAACCTATATTGTATCGCGTTATTGCTTACTTTCCCGGCAATAAGTTCTCCAATAAAGGCTCCTGAAATGGCTCCAAGGGTTATTCCTAATTGACCGAAATACATTCCGGCAAGCATGCCCAATAAACTACCCCATACACCTTTTTTACTTCCACCAAATTTACGGTTTCCCCAGTCTGGAATCAGGTAGTCGAGTCCCTGAACGGCAATAACCAATACTCCCCATTTTATAAAGAAATGAACTGAGAACTCGGCAATGGAACTATATTGAAGTATGATAATTCCCAGGTAGCAGATCATTGTCCCCGGTAATTTGGAAAAAATACATCCTGCCAGTCCGGTTAATAAAAAGATTCCTGCTAAAACGATAAGAAAAGTATCCATGTTTTTTTAAACTGATATTGCTTCGTTAGACTTTATAAAATAGTTAGCGCCTGCAAATATAATTCAAAAAGACTTCTGAAACTCTATCAGAATGAAAAAACACCGAAATCAGAATAAATGTCCCCTATATTTTATAAAAGATCTACCCGGATTAACTGAAAAACTCCGCAATCTCTGAAAAGACAGTAAGAAAACCTGCATCAACTTCATTTGAATCGACTAACCCGTTTACCGGAAACGGATTCTCATGCGTATAGGGAAATGAAAAATCCATCTGCTTTATTTGCTTTGCTGCATAATCTGCTCCCAATGCCTCCGGTATGCCATCGAAGATCATAACCTTATCATCCTTAAGTGATATTCCCTTCAGGTTATTTTCAAACTGACTGAAAAAATGTTCTCTAACCGACTTGTTCCTGTCTGTTGAAATCATTGTATTAAACGATTCGAACATTATATCTGTTGGCATTTTCTCTGTTTCTGATTTGTTGAACCGGTTTAAATAGTAATCATATAGGATATGGAATGCTTTTTTATCCATGATACTACGCGATTGCCCCACCATGGAACTGAAAATACCACCACCGCAAAACAAGAACATTTTCGACATGGAGAATAAGCCGAGTGGGTTAGCCAACATGGTAATTTCAGCCAGGAAAGCTCCAATAGAATAGGCAAAAATATCGATTTGAGAATTTTCTTTAAACAACACGTGTTTCCCTCCTTTAATCTGGGTGAAGAGTGTACTCAGGTCACGGATACTTTGACGTCCGGAGCTGTAAAAACGATATGGATTTTCACTGATCCGTTCGCTTAGAGCCACATTGGCAAAACTTAATGACCTGTCTGCTCCATTGGCCAGACGTCGCAGGTCCATAATACTTTGTAATGCCCTTGGGTTGGACCATCTCTGCGGAGAACGGTTCATATGAAAAGCGATCGGAAAAAGGATGATGGGTTTTCCTGTCTTTGAACAGAGGTATTCTGCCCAGGTAAGGTATTTATTCCAGTTCCGTTCGTTCAGCCCATGCAGGAGTAAAATGGCATTATCCGCTTTGTTCAAACCATGTGGCATAAAAACGGGATAAACAAAAGATTGATTTTCGACTATCGTTTTATCCCTGGAAATATAATTTGAGTTTCCATTTAGATCTTCTTCGTTTGTACTTTGAAATGAAAAATAACGAATATCAATATTGGACTCAATGAGATGAGTGTCAGTTCCAAATGAGAATTGAGTGTTGAGTTCCTGATATCGTTGGGTGTATTTCATTTTGTTAGAATAAATGAATTTCAATTGCAAAGTTAACGTTAGAAAATATAAATTGCAATTTTTTGGGTAGTATAATCCGTGCATGGGACTGAAGTGCTCACTGAGGGGTAAAAAATGAAATTATGGGGTAGTTTTAAACCTTACAGGAAATGAGTTGTTTTCTACTTTGAGTAGAATAATATACTTTTGTCCTGAATTCTTTCACTGACCATAGAAGTATGAATACAAAAATTCCATCCTATTTATACGATAAAGCAAATATCAACAGATTGATATTATTCACTGCTATCTTTGCCTTGCTGTTTATCAATATCTTTCAACCTTTTGGATCAAGAGGATGGTATCCCAATATCTCGGATTTTAAATACTTCTTTTTTTCAAGCCTGATTATTCTGATAGGTATGCTGGTGGTAGTAATCAGTCGCTTATTTATGATTTTGTTTGTAAAAAAACATTCTGTTACGTATTTGCAATATGGCTTATGGGTGTTGGGTGAGATTTTATCCATGTCACTTTTCTATTCATTGTTTACAAAGTTTATTCCTAAGGAAGGAATGGATCGTGATTTTATGGAGATATTTCATAAGTCGACAGTAAATACAAGTTTAGTGCTTCTGTTGCCGTATTCTATTTTATGGCTGTATTTCTCGTGGCGTGATAAAAATAGCCTGTTGCAAAAGATGACAACTGTAGATCAAAGTTTAGGAGCTTTACGAAAGAATTTAATTGCATTCCCGGATGAAAAAGGTGAACTGCGTATCACCATAATGCTCGAAAATCTATTGTTCATCGAATCATCAGATAATTATATAACCATACACTATCTCAATAAATCAAAACTGTCGCAATTCCTGATTCGTAATTCATTAAAATGGATGGACGAAAATCTGACCAAAGACAGTCAGTTGGTTCGTTGCCACAGAAGCTTTATTGTTAACCTGGACAAGGTGAAGGTGCTTCGTAAGAATAAAGGAGGAATTGTTATGGAACTTGATGCTGAGAATACACCCGATATTCCTGTCTCAAACACTTATTATGAACGTGTTATGTCGAAGTTCTCATCGTATTCGAATTGATGGTTTTGTACATGTAGAAATTATACATCAACAGAAGTCTTAAACCACGAATGTTTCATTTTTAAATTCCATTTATTATGGATTTATTAAAAGTATTTGATCTGAAACCTTACAAAATAGGCATAGCGCTTAGTGGGGGAGGAGTGAAGGGATTGTGTCATGCCGGAGTATTAAAGGCCCTGGAGGAAGTAGGCATTAAACCGGATATTATTTCGGGTGTCAGTGCAGGGGCATTAGTAGGTGCGCTCTATTCAGATGGATATACTCCTGATGAAATAGCCATTTGTTTTGAAGAGATCAGTTTTAGAAATATGACTAAGATCAGACTCCCTGATGGTGGGTTCTTTAAAACGGATATCTTTCAGAATTTTTTAAAGAAGAAATTACGGGCACGTACATTTGAAGAGCTGTCTATTCCACTTAGGGTTGTTGCAACTGATCTGGATAAAGGGCAAAGTGTGACTTTCAGTAAAGGTCAATTGATTGATCCCATAGTTGCGTCATGCAGTTTTCCGGTGCTTTTTAGCCCAAAAGTAATAGAAGGTATTCATTATGTGGATGGTGGTGTCCTTAAGAATTTTCCTGTTTCCACGATACGAAGAGACTGTGAAAAAGTGATTGGCATTAATGCAAGTCCACTGGTAGCTGACGATTACAAGCAAAGTATTTTAAATGTTGCCATGCGTTCGTACAACTTTATGTTTAAAGCCAACATCATTCACGACAAAGAGTTATGTGATCTTCTCATTGAACCGGTTGATATGGGCAATTATGATACGTTCGATGTAGATAAAGGCAGAGAGATTTTTGAATTAGGCTATCGAAGTGCGAAGCAAATTTTAGCCATTAAACTGGACTCTAATCTTATTTTAACAAAATGAATTTAAATCAATAAGCTGCAAAATGACATCCAAATGGTTTTTTTTGATTACTTTTGCGGCGAATTAATAACAAAAAATACAATCATTATATGTATCCAGTATCTGATCGTTTGGCCGCATTATCTCCATCTGAGACGCTTGCCATGTCGCAAAAAAGTAATGAGCTTAAAGCTCAGGGTTTCGATGTTATTAACCTTAGTGTTGGAGAACCAGACTTTAACACTCCTGACCATATTAAAGAAGCTGCTAAACAAGCAGTGGATAATAACTTTTCATTTTATTCACCGGTACCAGGTTATCCGGGGTTGCGGAATGCTATTTGTGCTAAATTGAAATCAGAAAACGGTTTGGACTTTAAACCGGAACAAATTGTATGTTCCAATGGAGCAAAACAATCTGTTTGTAATGTTTTGCTGGCAATTATCAGCAGAGGCGATGAAGTTATCATTCCAGCCCCTTTTTGGGTAAGTTATCCTGAAATGGTTAAACTGGCAGATGGAACTTCGGTTTTTGTTTCTGCAGGAATTGATCAGGATTTTAAGATTACTGCCGATCAGCTTGAAGCAGCCATTACTCCAAAGACAAAAGCAATCATTCTTTGTTCCCCTTCAAATCCAACTGGAAGCGTATATTCGAAAGCCGAATTGAAGGAACTGGCAGATGTGTTGGCAAAATATCCTGATATTATTATACTTTCCGATGAAATTTACGAACATATAAACTATTTGGGTACCCACGAAAGTATTGCTCAATTCGAAAATGTACGCGAACGGGTAGTCGTTATCAATGGTGTTTCTAAAGGATATGCCATGACGGGTTGGCGCATTGGTTGGATAGCAGCTCCTAAATGGATTGCATCGGCTTGCAATACGCTCCAGGGTCAATATACCTCAGGACCATGTTCGGTAGCTCAGAAGGCAGCTGAGGCTGCTTATACGGGTGATCAGAGTTGTGTTGAGACTATGCGTGTAGCATTTGAACGCCGCAAGAAGCTGGTGGTTGAATTAGCACGTCAGATTCCTGGTTTGAGAGTGAATGATCCTCAGGGAGCTTTCTATATCTTTCCGGATTGCAGTACGTATTTTGGTAAAAAATTCAATGGCCGGGCTATTGAGAACTCAGGTGACCTGGCAATGTATTTACTGGAAGAAGGACATGTGGCTTGTGTTGGTGGTGGAGCTTTTGGTGCTCCCGATTGTGTTCGTTTCTCATATGCCACATCTGATGAAAATCTGGTGAAAGCATTTGGCTGGATCAAAGAGGCACTGGCAAAACTCAACTAATATTCAATTTACAAAATAAAAGAAGGTGCTGAAATCAATTTTCAACACTTTTTTTTTGTAATGAATAGATGGCCAAAAAGATAACCCCAAATGTTACGGACATATCTGCAACATTCAAAATGCCTGTTCTAACAGTGCCAATACCAAAATTGATAAAGTCAACTACCCTGAAATCATTGTTTAATCTGTCAATTAAATTTCCAAGCCCGCCTCCAATTATAGTAACCAGCATAATTACCATTTTTTTATCAGTCAATCTGAATGCACAATAGTAAAGTCCGTACAAACAAATGATAACAGGCAAGATAATTAATGCGAGATATTTCAAACTATCGGGCCAATGTGAACCAATACTAAGAAATGCACCGGTGTTTTCAGTGTATTTTAATAAAACTGTATTATAAAAGAGTGATATAATTTCTTCCCCTTTTAAATAATGAACAGCAATCAGTTTTGTTATTCTGTCGAGTATTAGATTGCTCAATAGTACAATGATCGTCAGAATGATTTGATGTTTTTGTTTCATTTGATTGTGACTGTTTATTCCAGGTGTAATTCTTTGCAAATAGATTCAAATGTTGAAATAGAAGCAAAAAACAGATTACCTACTATATAATATCAGGGATTATGTTCTTTATTGTTTTAGGTTCAAATATACGAACATTCAACTAAATTGCAATAATTACAACTGTTTTGTATGTATATATACCTATTTGTAATGAAAATATCATTTTTTACTACTATTTTTGTGCGTTTAGAGCAAGTTAAATATAATCATAGTAAATTATTCAAAAAATTAAACATTATGAAAAAGACTATTCTCTCTGTGATTACAATTCTTTTAACAGGAAGTTGTATCTCCATGCTGGATGCCCAGAATGATATTTCTAATCTGTTTAAAGCAGGAGTTACTGATTTAAATAAAGTAGCTGAAGGCTATCTTAAACCTGCAGGGAATAGTTTCTCAGCGGGATTAGGAACTAACTGGTACAATACGGCTGCCGTACATAAAGCATGGGGATTCGACGTGACTTTTGGCGTAGGTGCGGTTCAGGCACCTACATCCGATCAAACATTTAGCTTGTCGGGGTTAACCAATTTGAGACCGACAGTAACAGGTACAACATCAGCACCTACTTTCACAGGAAAAGGAAATGGCGTAGAGTTGAACCTGTATCAACCACAAACTCTTTCGAATGGTCAGGCAAATCCACTGGCAGGACAAAAAATTGTTTCATTTACTACCCCATCCGGTGTTTCGCAATATGTGCCAACAGCAAGCATTCAGGTTACATTGGGGATCCCTTATATTAATGACGTATCGATCCGTTTAATACCTAAAGTAAGTGTAAGTGGATTTGAAGCCTCGATGTGGGGCATAGGAATAAAGCATAACTTTAAACAATGGATCCCGGTTGTAAAGGATCTTCCTTTTGATGCTGCTGTTGTACTTGCATATTCAAAATTTGATATGAATTATGCTTTCTCGTCCAACTATCAGGTTACTCCTGATAAATTGGTGAGTGGTGGGGTAACTACTCAGCAAGATCAACCTGTGAGCTCAACATACTATTCCACCCAGGGAATGAAAATAAGTGCTACCGCTAAGACCGCCAATCTTGTATTTTCGAAGAAAATTGCCTTCATTACCCCTTATGTTGGATTTGGCATTACCAATACAAATTTTGATTTGTCAATGACCGGTAATTATCCTACTCTGGGTGACCCTGTAACTACCACAGTATTAGGCCAAACAGTTCCGCTATTAAATGCAAACGGAAAGCCAATAATGAAAATCATAAATATCACAAATCCGATTAGTTTCAATCCAAGTGAGACATCGACTAATGCAACACTGGGACTTCGATTAAAATTAGCGGTAATTACCATTCATGCTCAATATGCATTCCAGAAATATCCTGTTGCATCAGCAGGTTTTGGCATATCTATTCGGTAACAGGGAATATTAAGTATTTATAAAACATGAAGCTCTATATGGGGTTTCATGTTTTTTTTATCTGTAGAATCTGAATTATCAAATGTATAATTTGCTCACGCTTTTATAGCATTTTTGCTCTTATCTTTTTTTTTGATAACGTCCTTTAATTTAAATTATAAATGGGTTTACTGATTGAAACAAAACCATCAAATTCAGACAGTTAATTGATTAGAAAAAAATCAAATAATTGATTTCGTGTTTTAGTCTTACATTATTAACTTTGTAGAAACCAAAAATAATGGCATAAAAAATATATAGTTATGTAGGACATTTTATGATAAACTTGATAAGTATGCTTAAAAACAGTCTCAATACAGTTAAATACAGTTAAATACAATATAAGTATAATTAAATAAAGTATATGAAAGTTATCTAAAATAGTATAAACTCTCGATACACATTCATTCGATGTAGCTGTAAAAAAAAATATGTTTTATGTGTGTAGCAATAAATACAACACAAGCAAAAAATATACTACAAAACAGATAAACCTCACTTTTTAGTTGTTTTTAGATAAATTACTTAATACCCATTTCTGCAAAGGACTACATATCCTGATTAATACAAAGTAAATAAATACTGCATATTCATCCATGTTGTTTATATTTCAGTTGATTAATTATAAAAGAAAAAATACTACATTCAAAGAACTATTACTACTGAAATGAGCATGTTAGATGAAACAACATTTATATATATATTTGTCTTGTAAAACGAAAACAATATTCTTTATCTCAATTATTAAAATTCATTCGCTTAAAATTCAATTATTATGAAAGCATTAAAGGTTGATTCATTTGTAAAAACAGTCTCTATTCTTTTTTCAAGTTATATGTTGGTATTGATGACTCTCATAATTATCATGCATAAATAAGGGAAATAAAAAACCTTCATTTATTGTCGGCACTCATTTAGATTCTATATTAAATTTTACTTTTCTAAAAAAACTATCAGTATGAAAACTCTTAATCTCTATTCTTTTGTAAAAACAGTATGTATACTTTTTTCAAGTTATATGTTGATTTTGGCAGTAGTGGTAATGTTATTGCATAAATAAGAATAAAACGAAGATTAGATACATTCAATTTGGAATTATAAACTCTTATACATTCAGATAGTATGAAATATTTAACACAACCTTCGATCGTAAAAATTTTATCTGTACTATTTACCAGTTATATGATCGTTTTAATTTTATTGATCATAATATTTAAATAGTCAACATTTAAAATATTATCTTTCCACATATAAAGATTTTGAATTTCAGCTCAATAATCTCTCCGGTTGGTATTTTTTAATCCGATACGCTCCTGAATTATATAAAATTAATTCACGGATAAAAGATCCAATTATTCATTTAATCAGAAAATCCTCCTACAAATCTTAGATTGATTTGTAGGAGGATTTTTTATTCTTACAAGTGACGGCATTACTTCAAGTGAATCCTTTACAGGTTGATTCCTTAATTACCTTGAGCCCAAATAAATTAGTTTTTTAGTTGTATTTTAAAATAAGGCATAAAGTTTGGACCAAAAATACTATAGTACCTCCCAATAAAATAATAACCCCTCTTAATCATTCGATTAAGAGGGGTTATCCGTACCCAGAGCCGGGATCGAACCGGCATGGAAGTGAATCCACTGGTGTTTGAGACCAGCGCGTCTACCAATTCCGCCATCTGGGCAATTGCTCTGCAAAAGTAAGATAATTTTTGATATTGGCAAGCATTATAGCCGCTTTAAATTTGCAATTTATAACCTGCAACTTTCAAATTGCAAGCTATAAAGCAATTACCTTGTTTTTTAAAATATAATAATTCCTGAAAAAAGGTGTGAGCACCTGTAATTATTATTCTGCTTTGCGTTTTGCAACGTAATCATTCCGCTTCCCCGCAAAAATATCGTATTTGCAATACCAGCAATCGAGTGCTCCATTGAGCAAACGGATACGTTCTGTGGGTTTAAAGCCTATTTTATCGAGGCATTCTTCGTGTGAGCTGATCACCCAGGCAGAGCTTCCGGCAAACTTATGTTTAATGGTTGTACCCAATGCAGCATATAATCCGTAAATATCATCGGAAGTGATACGCTCTCCGTAAGGAGGATTGGTTACAATCATACAATTCTCAGCTGGGGCTTCAAGTTTCTGGACAGGCATAACCTGTAAGTCGATATATTTACTCAGGCCGGTACTCTTTACATTCTGTTCGGCAATTTTAATGGCATGAGGCGAATTGTCCGAACCATAGATCTTAAAGTCGAACGGACGTTCGTATGCATCATCGTTATAGAGTGTGTCGAAAAGTTCTTCATCGAAGTCATTCCACTTTTCGAAGGCAAAAGAAGAACGGTAAATGCCGGGTGGTATGTTTAGGGCAATCAGGGCTGCTTCAATAAGCAGGGTTCCTGAGCCGCACATGGGATCAACAAAGTTGGATTGACCTTTCCAACCTGCCAGCAACAACATGCCTGCAGCCAGGGCTTCATTCAGCGGTGCTTCGGTCTGTGCAACGCGGTAACCTCGCTTGTGCAACGATTCGCCTGAGCTGTCGAGCGACAGGGTACAGCGATGTTCGGCAATGTGTATGTTTATCATCAACTGTGCACCTTCGAGCCGTACAGAAGGCCGACGTTCGTAACGTTCGGTAAACCAGTCGGCAATAGCATCTTTAACACGATAAGCCACAAACTTGGAATGACGGAACACTTCCGAAAATACAGTTGAATCAATTACAAAGGTACTTTCAACCGACATATAATCGCTCCAGTTGATGCTTTTTACCTGTTCGTATACTTCATCCGGATTGGTAGCATCAAACGATAAAATCGGTTTGAGGATACGTGAAGCTGTCCGGCAGCACAAATTTGCTTTATACATTAAGGCTTTATCGCCGGTAAAGCTTACCGCCCTTCGTTGGATTTGTACATTATTGGCACCGATATTTACTAATTCAGTGGCCAATACTTCTTCCAATCCACGGAAGGTTTTTGCTAACATTTCAAATTCCATATATTCTTTTATCTATTGTCTAATGCCAATGTTCAGTGAGTACATTGGGCGTATTTACTTATTTACTTATTTTTTTATTTTGTGCAAGTTTTGAGCCTGCAGGAACATCGGTGTCAACCCACATGTTACCTCCTATTACAGCTCCATCACCAACAGTTATCCGTCCTAAGATGGTGGTATTGGAATAAATGATAACATTGTTTCCAATACGGGGGTGACGATCAATGCCTTTAATCGGATTCCCGTTTTCATCAGACGGAAAGCTTTTGGCACCGAGTGTTACACCCTGATACATTTTTACGTTATTTCCAATGATGGCCGTTTCGCCAATAACCACTCCTGTTCCGTGGTCAATGGTAAAGTATTCGCCAATGGTAGCACCGGGATGAATGTCAATTCCTGTTTCGGAATGTGCCATTTCTGTTATGATACGTGGAATAAGCGGCACCTCTAATTTTAAAAGAGCATGTGCAACCCTGTAATTGCTGATAGCCCGAATGCTGGGATAGCAGAAAATCACCTCTCCGAAGCTCTTAGCGGCAGGATCACCATTATAAGCAGCAATCACATCGGTGTGAAGCTTCTCGCGAATATCAGGGAGCTGTGTAATGAATTCAGTAGCTTTTCTACTACCGGTTTGTTCTGTATCTTTCAACTGTACTGATTCGTTTTGATTGCTGAAACAAATACCTGCTTTTATTTGCTGCGAGAGCAGTAATTGCAAGCGGTCGATATTTACACCGATATGATTCATCATGGTTAACGCGTTGACGGCTGAATCGCCAAAATAACCAGGAAATAAAATAGAACGTGCCAACTGTACGATTTCTTTCAACACATCGGCAGAAGGCATCGCATCATTACTCCCCTGTTCATGACAAACATCTTTAAACCCTTCCAAATTAGAAAGTTTTTTTATCGTGTCTAATAAGTCATCATTCATTTTCTTAAAAACTAGTGTATTTTTGGGACCAAAAGTCAGGTAGCTGTAAAAACAGGAAAGAGGTTTTTAAAATTCTACTTCTGTTTTTTTGAACCTTTGCCTATAAGTTATTATGTAGTGTTTTTAACCCGTTCAATGCATTCTGAAACCGTTGCTGTCCGGTTCCGTTTACAATAACATAGGGTTTTCCGGTTTGTTCAATTTCTTTTTTATACCAATTGAAGAAAAAATCACGATCTTCACCATGTTCGCGAACAGGATCCGGTTCCCATGGTAAATCGGGTAAACAAAGTAAGTATAAATCGAAATAACCTGAATTTAGCTGTTCTGTCAGAAAGTCGGGTACCTTCCCAAAACGATAGGAAAACCATACTTTGGTTATTATAAGTTCAGTATCAAAAAAGACATATTTTGCCTTGTCAGTTATAACATCAATTTCAAGTTCTTGTTCTATTTGTTTCCGGGCAATATTACAAACATCATCGTACGTATATGGAACCAATAAGTTTTCAATGTACTCACGCGCATATTCCGGTACCCAGGGTGACTGGAAATGATCCGCCAATTGTCCGGCCAACATAGTTTTTCCGGTAGATTCAGGTCCAAGGATAGCAATTTTCAACATCTTTGTAAATTAGGAAACTTTCAGGGTGTAAAACAGAACATTTAAACCAAACGTATGGAGATAAATGGTCCTTTTTAAATAATCACACTTTCATGAATCCGGAATTCAACGGTTCAACAAATTATAATTATCTTTGGCAAAAAAATATGTGCAAATTTACGACAATTATTCTGCTTTGGTGTACTTTTTCAGTATTTAGTACTCAAATTATTGCACAAAATGCAGATATAGAACTATTAAGAAGCCTGAATGGGACATCTTCGTCACCTCTGCGCCACTATTCGGCTTTTATTAGCAATACCACTCAATACGTTGCAATAGGTGTGCCGCTTGTTATGGGTACCATTGCACTTATCGAAAAAAATGATGATTTATTAAAAAACACTCTTTATGTAGGGGTTAGTATTGGCGTGTCAGCAGGCATTTCTTATGGGTTGAAATATTCTGTAAACCGTACACGGCCTTACATCACTTATCCATCTCTAAACGTTGATCCGGCTTTTTATGAAGCATCCTCCTCTTTTCCTTCCAGTCATACCTCAGTAGCATTTGCCACCGCAACTGCTTTAAGCCTGAAATATCCAAAATGGTATGTGATTGCACCGACTTATTTTTGGGCTTGTTCGGTAGGATATTCCCGATTGAATCTGGGAGTCCATTATCCATCTGATGTCCTGGCAGGTGCACTTGTTGGTGCCGGTAGTGCCTATGTCACCAACCTGGTCAATAATTGGTACTGGAAGAAACACGAAAACAAAAAACTAATAGGTTTACAGGCCTATTTGTAGATTAATGATTACAAGAAAAACCCGTTATAAAAATGTTCAGTCATATCTGAATTGTCTTTTTGTATCATGAACAAGTACATGTTGTATTTGCAGCATATTAAGTTTTTGGTATTGATACCCGGTTTGATTTATCATTGTTATCGCTATAAAGAAAAAAAACAACCGGTTTATTATATCGTCTTATTTAAATTCTGTTGGTCAACCGAAGATTTTTTTTCCATGAACTATTTTAATGATGTTCAACAAATAATCCAACGACAAACGAACTGAATTTTTTCTGATATTTCTTCGTTGTTTATAGGGGGTACAATGAGGGCTCAGTGAGGGTTCAATGAGGTTTACCCCTCGCAACCCCCAGGAAACCCCCAGGAAACCCCCAGGCAACCCCCTCGGAAGAGTGAACGAATAACAAAGGGGAAAAAGAAAATTTGTTGATTAAGTTAACTTGTTAATTGGTTGATTGATAACTATACTTGGATTAAAATCCGATATACTGATAACAATAGAAATTGTGAATTCCGACAAGTCGGTATCGTTGATCTTCGTTCTACTGTTTTGAATTTTAAATAGTCAATTAATTGTTTCAATTAAACTTTCTGATTTTTTCATTTCTTCCTTTTCACACCACCACTTCAAACTATAAATGATTTAAAAAGTTTCAGAATAAAAAATTCTGCAAACGAATCTTCATACGTCTATTGTGTCCTGTGTTTTATAACATGCTAAACAATAAGAAGTTTAGTGAAGTGTGCTAGTTTCTTTCACTCTCAACATCCCCGTTTCACAATCAACTGAGTTTTGGCAAAAAGGATGATGGCATCCAGCATTTGTCAATCCTTGCTATCTGTCTCAGTATTCTCCTTTTAGAAATGTAATAACCATAGAATAGAATAGTTTTTACTTTTTAATTCGAATTCAATCAATGCTTTACGCTTTGACTATTGTCTGTGTGTTTTTAATATACTTTCCGGAATTTGTAGTTCATTAATAACATCCGGCTTTTTATTAAACAGTTTAATTTAACACATATTCTTTATTTTTCAGATACCCCTTAACATTCTGACCTGCAACGTATAAGGAAACTTAAAATTTGCTAATCCGGATAATTTAGCTGCTGGAAAACCTAATTTTCTAATTACTCCATAAACCTTTTGATTTAATCTTTGTTAGGACTATGTATAATGATAACCTTTATTAAACTATGGGATTGATTTCCGGTGAAAGAGCCATGGATGTTGGCGTATCTACATATTGTTTCACACATATTAGGTAATTTATATACACTTGAAGGCTCGTAAAATTTAAAGAATCTAATTAGATTGAAATTTTAGGTAAGTAATTATACAGAAGAGTTCGATAAGTATCAACTGGAGTTCTTTTGTATAATAAAACTAAAGAGCTTCGTAAAGGGCTTTTTTTATGAAATAGAGAAAGAACAGACTAAAATAACAAAAAAAACATTCTGTTTGATTTTCTTACTGGTTTTGGATTTGCACTGATATTTGGAAGTGTGTTTTTTATTGAAAGAATTACGATAGCATTTTTAGCTAACCATTTCTTTCGTTTGTTGCCCATTAATGGGACTGACGAACATTGTTATGTGAAAACATTACCAGGAGGATATAAATGATCAAATGAGGTAATTATCTAAAAAATAACTTATTTGAAATGAGTTTTAAAATTGTATATGCTTGTTCCGACACATATCAGTAATAATTTACCATTAATCACTATCCGGCAATAGCTGAAATTAAAGAAGCCGGATAAAAAAAAGGAATCATTATGAATTATAAAAAGACGAATCTTTATGTGCTATTCTTTTTGATACTACTCTTGAGTTCTTGTGGATCTGTAAAAGATATTGCTTACTTCCAGAGACATGACAATAAAACAAATACGAATGAAACTCAGAAGAATTCAACAAGCTCACTTAAAAATAAAAGCCTTAGTTCTGTTCCCATTTCTTCAGGTATTTACAATATAGAAAAAAACTCAACAGGTTTGTATGATGCACGAATAAAGCCAAAAGATATACTTAGTATTACTGTGGTGAGTACAGAACCTGAAGCTTCGAGGATATACAATCTGGTAGTTCCTCAGATTGCAGAAGCTTCGAATTCTAATAGTATCCTTTCACAACCGGTTTTGCAGACTTATCTGGTAGATAATGACGGTAATATTGATTTCCCTATTTTTGGCAGAATTAAAGTTGCAGGATTTTCACGTAAAGATCTTGAATCTTTACTTCAAAAAAAACTATCAGCTGCATTTAGTAAAGAATCACCAATTATTACCATCCGGTTTATAAACTACTCGGTGAATATTTTAGGAGAAGTACTTAGACCCGGCAAATTTGAAACATCCAACGATAGACTTACAATATTTGAAGGTCTGGCTATGGCAGGTGATCTGACTATTTATGGACGCCGCGATAATGTGACGGTGTTAAGAGAAAATTCAGATGGTACTAAAGAATACATTACGTTGAATTTGAATGACAAAAATGTTATTTATTCACCGGCTTATTATCTTGAACAAAATGATGTGGTGTATGTAGAACCAAATAAGTCGAGATCAAAATCATCTAATTATGGAGCGGCAGAATCGTTTGGAATTTCTACTTTGTCTGTTTTGTTATCAGTAACCAGTTTGTTGTTTACGGTTTTCAATGTAAAATTTTAACAGGTTCTTGTATATGCTAAATGATTATATTATTTCAGATTTTAATTTAAAAATTAATTATGAATAAATACTCCGAATTTGAAAAAGGGAACGAGAAAAAAATTGATTTTCAAGCTCTTTTATTTAAATATTTCGCTTTCTGGAAATGGATTGTTATTTCTTTGGTTCTTTGTTTGATCATTGCTGTTGTATATCTGAAGTTTACATTACCGGGTTACGAAGTTGCAACCTCCATTTTGTTGAAAGATGATATTAAAGGTGGCGGTTCATCGGAAATGAACGTTTTTAAAGAAATGGGACTTTATTCTCAAAAGAATAATGTTGATAACGAACTAGAGGTTTTGAATAAATCTGTATTAGTAGAGCAGGTTGTCCGTGAACTTGGTATTTATGCCAGTTATTCTAAAATCGGAACATTCAAGATCCTTAAACAATTCGGTATTGGACCCATGGATACTAAAATTGGATCATACAGGGAAAAAATATTATATGGATCAGAATGTCCAATTCTTGTCCGTTTGCCTGATACCTTCCTGAAAAGTATGAATAAAACAATCGAATTTGAAATTTTGACTCATCCTTATGGAGTGTATGAGTTTTTCGGTGTTTATAAGGGTGAGAAATACAATGTAAAAGCATCAATATCCGATAATTCAGTGATGTTGCCATTCGGGAAAGTAAATATCTCAAGAGGCGATTTCAGACCAGGTGAAGATATGATTATGAAAGTTGTTTTGGTTAACCCCATGATGAAAGCAGATCAAATAATGGGACAATTGAAAATGGACCTGACATCAAAATTTACTTCAGTGGTGAATATTACATTTAAGACTTCCAATATAAAACTAGGTCAGGATTTTTTGACAAAACTGGTAGAAATATATAACCGGAATGATATGAACGATCAAAGTGCAATGGCCAATACAACAGCAAAATTTATAGATGACAGGCTAATGACACTTACCAGGGAACTTGGAGACGTTGAGACAAAAGTTGAAAATTATAAACAGAATCAGGGTTTGACTGATATTAAAACGGAATCAGACATGTTTATTCAACAAAACAATGATTTCACACAAAAACGACTCGATGTTGAGACTCAAATGGCTATCATTTCTGATCTTGATGAATATCTTCATAAAAAGGAGAATCGATACCAGCTTATTCCGGCAAGTTCGGGCATTAAAAGCCAGGGATTGATTGAATTGATTAATAATTACAATAGATTGTTATTACAACGAAATCGACTTTCAAGAATAGCCACAAATAGTAATCAGGCAATGATTGATTTGACAAATCAAATTGAATCAATGTTTAGTTCTGTTCAATCAAGTGTGCGAAATGAAAAAAATAACCTGCAAATCGGTCAACAGGATCTTTTGTCAAAAAACAGGGAAAATGCAGCACATATCAGGGCTATTCCACGTCAGGAACGTGAATACACTGAAATAAAAAGACAACAAGGGGTGAAAGAAGGGTTGTTTTTGTTTCTACTTCAAAAGAAAGAAGAAAAGTACCTGAATATGTCCGTGGTGGAACCTGTTGCAAAGATGATCGATAATGTTAATGGTGGCGAACCGATTAGTCCTAAAAAGACAATGATTTTATTAATGTCTATCCTTTTTGGCCTGGGTATCCCGATAATAGGCATTAAAATTCGTGATTTACTCCGGTATCAAATAGAGAATAAAAAAGAATTAGAGGAGTTAACCATTATTCCTATTTTGGGCGAAATTCCGAAGAACAAACAATCCAATGACGTTATTATTCATGAAAACAGTACTGACAGTTTTACCGAGTTGGTTCGGCTATTACGTACAAATCTCCTTTTTGTATTGGATACTCCGGATAAAAAGGTAATTAATATAGTTTCAAGTATAAGCGGAGAAGGAAAAACCATGGTCGCAATTAACCTGGCAATAAGTTTAGCCCTGTTGGATAAAAAGGTTCTGATTATTAGTCTGGATATCCGGAAACCAACATTGGAAGTTTATCTGGGTATGGATAATTCGACGGGTATAACTATGTTTCTTTCAGGACATATGCCTCAGGATGACCTGATAAAACCTTCGGGAGTACATCCTGATTTATATGTTATAAATTCAGGACCTAAACCACCAAATCCAAGTGAATTGTTAGCTAAACCCTCTCTGGACAAACTTATTATGGATCTTCGTAAACAGTTTGACTATATAGTCATTGATACAGCTCCGTTACAAGTAGTTTCCGACAGTTTTTCTCTGAATAGGTTGACGGATGTAAATCTGTATGTTGTAAGGGCTGATTATACACCCAAGAAAAATATAGTAGATGCAGCAGTATTTTTTACAAACAGCAAACTTAAAAACATGTATTTTGTATTGAATGATACTGATATTAGAAAAAGTGCCCATCAATACGGCTATGGCAATAAATATGGATATGGTTATGGAAATGATGACGACAAGATAAAGAGTTAGAAAATAGAATGATTACTCATATTTAATTAATAATATTTTGTCTTCTGAAAATAACAAACGGATAGCAAAGAATACTTTGCTACTTTACTTTCGAATGCTACTGACAATGCTTGTGTCACTCTTCACGGTAAGAGTCGTATTGAGTACACTCGGAGTTTTGGATTATGGTATTTATAATGTTGTAGGCGGTGTAGTAGGAATGTTTGCTCTTCTAAGCAACACAATGGCAAGTGCGTCACAACGTTTTTTTGCTTTTGAGTTGGGACGAAATGATTTTTTACAATTAAAAAAAACATTTGCTTTAACTGTAACAATCTATATTATAATTGCACTTATTGTAATAGTATTAGCCGAAACCATTGGATTGTGGTTTTTAAACCATAAAATGGTAATTCCAATTAACCGGTTGCCCGCAGCTAACTGGATTTATCAATTCACAATATTTTCCTTTGTTGTAAGTATCATTACAATCCCTTACAATGCTGCAATTATCGCACGTGAGAATATGAAGGTTTACGCTTACGTTAGTATTATTGAAGTTACGTTGAAATTGCTTATTGTTTATTTATTAGTACTCTTTACATTCGACAAATTAAAACTCTATGGTCTTTTGATGTTTGCGACCAGCTGTATGATTAGTTCAATTTATATAATCATTAGCAAGAGAAAGTACGAAGAATGCAAGTTCCAGTTCTATTGGGAAGAAAAGTTATTTAAGACTTTAATGAGCTATTCAGGATGGAATTTATTTGGTTCGTTAGCTGGAGTGTTTAATAATGAGGGAATCAATATACTATTAAATATATTTTTCGGTCCGATTGTTAATACTGCACGAGGAATAGCTTTTCAGGTAAGTACTTCGGTTAATCAATTTGTATCTAATTTTATTACGGCAGTAAACCCACAGATAACAAAGTATTATGCTGCCAATGAAAAGGAACAAATGAAAAAATTAGTATTTCAGAGTTCCAAATTATCGTTCTATTTGTTATTTATACTTTCCATGCCTGTTTTATTGGAAACAAATTTCATTCTTACACTCTGGTTAAAAGAGACTCCCGAATATGTTATAATTTTTACTCGATTAGTTATTATTGCGGCTTTGATTGATTCATTGTCATATCCATTGATGACTGCTGCACAAGCTACCGGTGATATTAAACGATATCAGACTATAGTTGGAAGTATGATGTTACTAAATCTACCTATTTCATATTGTTTTCTTAAATTAGGGTTTCCTCCACAAACTACAATGTATGTAGCCATAGGTGTCTCATTTATATGTTTGTTTCTTAGATTGTGGATGTTAAGGAGTATGATCGGGTTAGATTTTAAAGATTTTCTCAATCAGGTGTTGATGAAAATACTCTTAGTAAATATTGTTGGTTATATTTTGCCAATATGGCTGGTTCTGTTGTTAGAAGATAATTTATCACGGTTTCTACTTGTAGGTACATGTGGAGTGATTACAGCTTTCGGATCAATCTATTTGATTGGTCTTTCGAAGAATGATCGGCTTCTTTTAAAAAGCATTTTAAAAAAGAAATCATCAAACAATCAGCTATAGTAATTTAAAAACTCATGTTTTATAAAAATTTAGTTCAGACATGAATACGAAAATAAAAAACACGATAGAGACTATTTTGCCTTTGAAGCTTGTCTATTACCTGAGAATAAAGAAAATGATGATTTCATCAATGGTTAATTTGATGAAGCACTATCAATATGATTTAAAACTCTATTATAAATTTTCCGGTATTTCCGGACGTAATTCGTCATTAAATCTTATTGGAGAAATTATTAGAAAATATCACGTAATTGAAAAAGGCTTAACCATGCCTCAAACTCGTTTAGGCTTTGGAAAGGAATTGGTTATTTCCTTATGTGGAGTTTGTCAAAAGTTCATATTAAATTATGGAAATAATGATGAACAATTGTTACATGCTATAGGAGTGATTATGGAATATGAAAATTTTCATAATGTTCAACATTTTAAGTTAGATGCTGAAGTTATTTCTGCAATTCGAAAACTCGAGAGTTATTCGACAGATGTAAAAGCTACGTTTCAGAAAGAAGTAACTAAAACAGTTTTTTTTGAAAAGACAGATAGAGATTTTTCTCAATTTTCCAATTCACGTTCGAGTATAAGAAACTTTATAGAAGAGGATATACAAATGGATAAAATATTGAATACCTTAGATCTTATCCGAAATACTCCCTCAGCATGTAACCGTCAATCATGGAGAACTTATGTATACACAGATAAAGAGAAAATATTAAAATTACTGGATTTACAAGGAGGAAACAGAGGATTTGGTCATTTGACGAATAAACTGATTATAGTTGCAAGTGAATTAGGAGTTTTTACCGGTCAGGAAGAAAGAAATCAGGCATACATTGATGGAGGTATATATTTGATGAATCTGGTTTATTCATTACATTACAACCAAATAGGCGCTTGTATTTTAAACTGCAGTAATTCCATAGAAAAAGATATAGAATTAAGAAAATTAAGCATGATAAAAGAGAGTGAAGTATTTATTGCAATGGTTGCTTGTGGGATACCTCCAGAAACATTTAAGATTGCAACTTCAACCAGATATAGTTTAGACAAGACGAATGTAATCATTTGAAAGTTGCATATCTTTTAAGTAAAATACAGCATGGCTTTGTAAGGAAGCCAGTATTGACATCTGATATGGTAAGTTAATTACACAAAAGAATAAACTCGCTAATTGTAAACGGGTTTAAAAATTTCGAATGATGAATAAACAAAAAAGACAATGAAGTATTATGTAGTTATATTCCTATCTCTCTTAATGACAAATTTCTTTGGACTGACTAAAATCAATAACACGATATTGTTGGGGATGATGATTCCTTTTGTAATAATTGAGTTTTCAGAGAAAAGCATCTTTAAGTGGTATATTGTTGCGGTTTTTATTGGTTTATGCCTGAGTATTATATCCTGTAACTATTTCAGGGGACAATCAATGTTGATGACATTTAAGGCAAGTGTTTCTTATTACTATATCTTTTTTTATTTCGTATTGAAATATCTCGATGTTTCAATATATAAGATGGAAACCGCTTTATTAATATTGGTAATTATTTTCTGTGTTTGTTACATTGTCCAGTATATTGTTTTTCCAAAAGTTATATTTTCCGGTGGTGAAGACCAGAATATTACGACGGATAATATTCGAATTCGAATGGTAGCTCAAGGGTTAAGTTCATTAGGATATTTCTTTGGATTGAATAAGTATTTACACAATAATAAAAAACTACATTATTTATTTCTTGCAATTCTATGTTTTAGTGTTATTTTTTTAATGGGTTTCCGCACCATGTTAGTCATGATCAGCATTTTTACTTTTTTATTAATCGTTAGGGTGAAAGGGTTTAAATGGAATATACTATTATTCAGCTTGTTGGCATGTGGTTTGTTTGTAGCAATGTTACAGATTCCGGTATTTTCTGAAAAGCTGAACGGAATGATGGATAGACAACAAACAGAGGTGCTCTCAAACAAGGATTATATTCGGGTAGTTCAATTAAAATATTATACCCATGATCATTTTAAAAGTTTTTGGGAATATATTTATGGTTCAGGAATGACATACAGTACTGAACAAGAAACTTCCTCCTACGGACGATATATGAGTCGTCTTCCAGCAGTTGGTATCTATTGGCAAGATTGGGGAATTTTAGGTTTAAGCTGGATGATTGGAATACTTGCAGTTATATCCATGATTGCCTATTCCATTAAGGCATTTCTCCTGGAAGTGCCAGTTGCATACTATTATATTGGAATATGGTTTATTTATCTTGTTGCAAGCTCAGTAACGACTATGGAGTTTTATAGAGATGGGAATTTTATTGTTCAATCAATTGCATTGTATATGGTGGAAAAGTTTTATAATGAATATCAGTTACTGAATGAAAAGGATAGCATTTTGTCTTCTCTTGATACTTGAAATGAAATTGTGTCACTTTTCACTAAATTATTTACGGAATTATAGGTATAACTTCCTATAATTAATAATCTACAAATTACTTTATATGAAAATAGGAATACTGACATACCATTCAGTTTATAATTTTGGGGCTAATTTACAAGTACTTTCAACTGTAGAATATCTTAGAAATAATGGATACGAACCAGTAATAATTAATTGGATACCATTGGATTTAGAAACAAGCTACGATCATAATTTCCCAACAATACAAGCAGAATCTCACAAATTATTTATCCAAAGATATCTTCCTTGTACATCTATTTGCAGAGATGAAAGAGGAATTGCTGAAGTAATTGAGGAGTATAATATAAAAGGAATAATTATTGGAAGTGATGCAGTTTTACAACATCATACTACTTTCTCCAGGATTCATTTTAGTAGAAGAGGTATAACTCTAAACGCTATGCCTAAAAGCGATGTCTTGTTTCCTAATCCTTTCTGGGGGAGTTTTATTCCATATTTAAAAGAAAAAATTCCAGTAGTGATAATGTCAGCTTCATCTCAAAATACAGACTATAAATTTATAAATGGAAGCCTACGAAAAAAAATGGAAATGTTTCTTAAACAGTTTCAATCTGTTACTGTCAGAGATGATTGGACTAGAAAAATGATAAAACATTTATCACATGGAACTATAATAACTAACATAACACCAGATCCGGTATTTGCATATAATCAAAATGTAAAAGAACAGTACACTAAAGCGGATATTATAAAAAAATTCAAACTTCAAGAAAAGTATTTACTTTTCAGTTTTTATGACACAAAAGTTGTTTCAAAAGATTGGCTTACTTCATTTAAGGCTTTAGCTGAAATGAATAATTTACAATGTGTTGCATTAACCATGCCAAATGGGATGAATTTTGATCCACCTTTTGACTCTATAATTGAAGTTCCTTTAAGTCCAAAAGAATGGTATGGTTTAATTAAATATTCATCTGGTTACATTGGAGAAAAAATGCACCCTATAGTAATTGCATTGCATAATGTTGTACCTTTTTTTTCATTCGATTTATATGGCATTGTGAATTTTAAGTTTATTGTCAATTATAAATCCAGTAAAATATTCGATATTTTGTCCCATGCAGGATTATTGAAAAACAGAGTCAGCATTCTTCGAAGTTCAGATAAACGTCCTACTCCCGAGTATGTCTTTTCTCAGATTAGTAACTTCGACTATGAAAAATGTCGCTTATTCAGTAATAATCAATTAGAGAAATATAATACGATGATGAAAGATATTTCGACCATCCTGAATCAGTCTGTTTTTTAAATCTCTAATATGTAGATTGAGACTAAAACTATAAAATCAATTCAATTTAATAACAGAATACACTTCTTTCCAGGAAAAACAGGATGGCAATAATTAAAGAATATCTAAAAGATAGCCTGATTAAATTTAACAAGCACATTTTTGATAAACATATTTCAAAAAAGAATTTTTGTATTTTCTCTAATGATTGTTGGGGAGCTGAAATATACAGAAAAATGCAAATCCCCTACAATACTCCATTCGTTGGTTTGATGTTGATGGCACCTTGTTATATTAAATTTCTGAAAGATCCGCATAAGTATTTAGAATCTAAATTGGAATTTGTTTCTGAATCAGAATATGAGAAAATAAATGAATTAAGGACTAAAAATAGAAGATTCCCAGTAGGCAAGATATTGGATATTGAAATACACTTTCTACATTATACATCTGAAAAAGATGCATTGGAGAAGTGGAACCGTCGAAAAGCGAGAATTAACTGGGATAATATATGTGTCAAATTCACAATGGATAAAGATTATGCAACAGAGGATCATTTAAAAGATTTTGAAAAATTACCTTATGTACGTAAAGTTTGTTTCAGTAAAAATTCTTACCCTTACGCAAATAGTTGCATACAAATAAACAACTTTGTAGAAGATGGAGTAGCACTTTTTAGCCAGTGTATGAAGCAATTCGACATTATTGGATGGATAAATAATGGGAAAATTCATTTCAATTATTTTAGGCAATTCAGAGGTGTACTGCTTTCATATTCTTTAAAAAAATAAGTTTATTTTATTTATCCAATAATATTTATTTCAAGATATATGATTAAAAGAAGTATGGACTTAAGGATATCAATAAATTAAAAATTCTCTGCGAATGATTGAGATTTTGTTTTACCACTTAACTTCCTTAAATAGAATTAGTATTCATGAAAGAAATGATCGATATAACAATTTGTGTTTGTACCCGTAAAAGACCGGAAGGATTGAAAAAACTACTGGATAGTTTCATTAAAATGCAATTGCCTATCGATACGCAAATTAAAATTGTTGTAGTAGAGAATGATTTAGCAAATTACTCTGAAAACATTATCAAAGAGTTCTCATCAAAATCAAATATCAGAATTAATTACTTCCTGGAAACGAAACAAGGTATTGCTTTTGCCAGAAATACATCAGTTAAAGGAGCTAATGGGAGTGCTTTCTGCTGTTTCGTCGACGATGACCAAGTTGTCGCAATTGACTGGCTTGTTGAATTATTGAGATGTCAGAAAGAATTTAATGCTGATGGTGTATGGGGTATTAATCCTCCTATATTTAACACGAAAGTGCCTGCTTATATTAATCGTTTTCACACTGGTTATTCTTTCAATTATGGTGATATTGTTACTGAAGCCTATACAAACTGTTTATTATTAAGAAAAGAATGTCTGGATAAAATTAAAGGACCTTTCGATGTGAGGTTGAATTTTACTGGAGGCGAAGATTGCTACTTAACAAGTATTATTACAAGAATGGGTGGTGTAATTAGATGTAATCCATATGCAAAAGCTTTTGAATTAATCCCGGAAAGTAGAACAAAAATTAAATATATAATTAAGCGGACTTATAGGACTTCAAATACTTCTTATTTTGTCAATTCACTAATTGAGAATAAAAAACCAGGATTAAATATTTTACCTAAAATAGTAAAGAAATTTTGTTTTGGTTTATTGATCTTGTTTCCATATTTAATATTTGGAAATTCGAATAAACTTATCGGAGTTGAGAAAATAGCCGATGCTGTTGGAGGTTTATCATTTATTCTTGGAAACAAAAATGAATTTTATAAATGAACATTCTGTTCATCTGATAAAAAGTAATTGTTTGATTATCTATTTAGTCTATTGTCATACAAAATTCCAGGTTAAGTTATTTGACCGTTTAGTCACTTCCTTTATTTGAAGTTTATCTTATAAGAAACTCTTATTTGATATAATCTCCACAGTTTTAAATGTATTTCATTCTATTGTGAATTTAACCATATGGTTGACACTATTGAGTATAATTTATTTCAGACTAGTATAAATATTTATGATTAAAATTGCAATTTTATCTAGTTCGGCTCCCCGTAGCCCACGTGTCCTGGCAGATTGTCTTCATCAGCAACTCGAGTCGACTAACACATTATCAGAAGTTTTCTACAGAATTGATGCTTTAAAACGTTTATTAAAGTACAAAGAAGTGAAACATAAATATAAGTTCCATCTTTGGTTTGGTTATAAATTATGGCACTTCTTTAAAGATAGAATACTTATTGAAAAATTGAAAGATTTTGATGCTATTGTTATTTGCGATTGTATCCCGGGAGCATTCATGAATAGTACGTATAGTGTTGAAAACCTTCGAAAGGAAATAGGGGTTATACCAATATTATTTTATGAAGTATTCTATTTAGGCAATGCACCTACACAAATTCAAAAACTCCAAAGTTCAAATTCAATGTCAATAGAACGGTATAATTGGCATCTTGCAGTTGCTCAAGTAACTGAGATCAGACAAATACCCGCAGCACCCTGGAGTCAAATAGGTATATACCTTAGAAGCACCGGATTGAAACCCAAGACAAAGGAAAAATTTATGGCTATTGTTGATTTCTTGCAACCAGGTTTCGAAGATTTTCGTAACATGCAAATACAAATATTGAAGGATTTGAAAATTCCATTTATTTCTTTGGAAGGAAGCTATACATTTACAGAAATAAGAGCAATATACATGAGTGCAACATTTTATTTTATGCAATCCATGGAAGCTTTTGGATTACCGATTGCAGAGTGTTTATGTTGTGGTAGTTATATTTTTACTCCTGATTCTTCCTGGCCAATGTCGTGGAGATTAGATGAAAATCCACAAATTCACGGATCGGGTATCCTGCCTGAATGTTTTGTAACGTATACCGGTAATCAGGATTTGAAAATTAAGCTTCAGAATGTTATGAAAACATATGAATTGGATGCCACACCTCAAAAAGTCTTTGATATTTTCTATACAAATTATCCAACATATTATGATGGAAATATAACAGCTATAGAAGAGTTATTGAAAAAAATAGAAAGGAAAGAATTAAATAATTAATATCTTATTAAAGAATCTTAGAACAACTGTGTATTTATTGAAAAACTGATCCAATAACAATTTGGATAAATCTGTTCCTGGAATACTAACAAATATGCATAAACTTGACTACTAAATAATATCGCAATTTAAATTATCAGAATTACTATACAAATTTCAATATCCAAAAATATATTTAGAAATTCATACTGTAAGTGCAAAATATGAAAGTTATTATAATTACACATCATTATCTGGATGATAACAGTGGTGGAAGTTTTGCCTCCAGAGCCTATATAAATGCATTTTCGGAGATAGCAGACACTTGCATGTTGTTGTTCCCGGATAGAGGAATCCCGATTTCCAATTATATTCACATGAAATGCATTCAAATTGGAGTTAGGAATAATCGGACTAAAATACAAAAGTTTATTGATATTTACAGAGGTAGAATTCACCGATATACAGATATTCTGATTCCTCAAATACAAAAATTCAAACCGGATATAGTTGTTTTTGACAATAGCATAACTTCAGCAGGAATGTTGAAAAGAGTAAAATCAACTGGAGTAAAAATAGTCATAATTCATCATAATTATGAGATGGAATATTACAAAGGCACGAAACCTTTTTTTGCATGGAGAATCCCTTTTATGCATGCACTCGAAGAGGCTGAAAAGATAGCTGTTCAGAATAGTGATTTGAATTTGACTTTGACTGAAGAAGATAAAAGTTTGCTCCAAAAACATTATGACCCTTTTAAATTAAAAAAAGTAGTAAAGTTAGGTTGCTTTGAACCAGGAATAGTTTCAATATCAACTAACATTAAAGAAAAGACAATAAATCAGATACCTAAAAAAAACATATGCTTTGTAATTACCGGAACTTTAGGTGACCATCAGACAGAAGTGTCGCTAATCCCATTTTTAGAAAATGAATATCCATTGTTGCTAAAGTTATTACCCAAAAGTAAACTTATAATAGCAGGACGCAATCCAACTGCAAAAATTGTTAATGCCTGTTCAAAATATCCGTCTATTGATTTGATTGAAAATCCTGAAAATATGCAGGATGTAATTTCAAAAGCAGACGTGTATATTTGTCCAACAAGTGTTGGTGGAGGTCTTAAATTACGTATTATGGACGGCTTAAAAGCCGGTTTGCCAGTTCTTGCTCACTCTGTTTCTGCAAGGGGTTATGATGCCTTTCAAGATGCAGGTTATCTTTTTTCATATTTTGATGCAGGTAGTTTTGATGTGGCATTAAAAAAAATTATAGAATTAAATAAAGCGGCTGACACTAGCAAAAAAATAATAGATTTATATAATCTGAATTTTTCATTTGAATCAGGAGTTGATAGAATCCGAAAAATTATTGCAACGATTTAAATCAAAATGTTCTTTCAGAAAGAAATTAATCACTCACATTTACAAATAAATAATAATAAAATGAATCGTGTGAAAATTCAAAAATTGAGACATAAACATTAATTGCAGATGATGAGATTCAAAATATATGCATTTATAGAAAAATATCGATTAGAATTCAACGAATTAGTAAGTTCGAAATCCTAATTTATCAGGTTGAATAATACTGTTCATTTTCGGTTATATTTATTGCTGTGAATTAATGAATTTAAGCTATTCGAAAAGAGCTTTTTTACATGAAAAATGTGTTATAAAAAGCTGTTTTTAGATTAAATAGATTGCATGGTTTTGAGGATATACATTTTATTTAATTTATTAATTTGATTCAAATTTCTATTCTTATGAATAAGTTGTTAATATTCCATCCTGCATTAGCTCCATATTTAGTTGATCAATTCAACTCATTAAGTCAATTGTATGATTTAGAAGTGGTATTTGTTTTCGATAACGTTTGGAATCATAAATTTGATCAAAGTAAACTGATTTCACAGTTACAGTTTAAAGTTTCTTATTTATTGAAAGGGCCTCGCATAATGGGAAGAGTATTCCGATTTGGAATACTTAAAACAATAAAACGGATTAATCCAGATGTAATAATGGGATATGAATACTCATTCATTACTCAATATCTGATTTTATTAAAACGGTTTGGATTTATTAATCAAAAGATAGGTTCCCTGATAGATGATAGTATTGATATTTGCAATCATGTTCAATCAAAAATTCGTTACATTGCACGGAAACAGACCGTTAATCATTTAGATTATTTGGTTTTGCTGACTGATGAAGTATCGCAATATTATCAAAATAAATTTAACATTAACAGTCAACAAATAATTGTTTCACCCATGTTACAAAATCCAGTAAGATTGAGAAGCAACAAAGAAGAGCTGGAATGCATTGGACAGGAATATGTAAAAAAATATAATTTGCAAGGGAAGAAAGTCTTATTATTTGTAGGACGATTCATACCAGAAAAATCATTAATGCATTTTATTAACACAACACATGACTTACTCTTGAATCAAGAAGATTTAGTTCTGGTTTTGGTTGGAGATGGTGAGGAACGACACAAAATTGAAATTTTAGTAAAGGAGACGCAATTGGATAATAAGGTACTCTTGCCTGGAAGGTATGAAGGCACGAATCTTTATGCATGGTACCTTTGCGCTTCAGGCTTCGTCTTACCCAGTTTATATGAACCTTTTGGTGCAGTTGTAAATGAGGCGTTAATTTTCGGGCTTAACGTTTTCTGTTCAAAATATGCTGGTGCTTCAAGTCTGATTCAATCTGACAAAGGATTAATCTTTGATCCTTTGAATAAAGAATTGACGAATGAAAAATTGAAGAAATTTTTGACCTCGATTGATGCAATTAGAAATGTCGATATGAATAAAAGACCTTCTAAAATGCCAGATTATCAACATAATTTTATTGAAGAATGGAGGAAAATGAAATGATTAAGATTTTTCAATTTATTAGTTCAATTCAATTAGGTGGAGCAGAAATAGTAGCATTTAATTTATCTGAGTTTTGTAATACTAACTCACCTGTTAGATTAGAATTTGTAGTAGTGGAATTGTATCAAACTAATGACAATTATTCTATTCAAAAAAAGAGTGAGCTTCATTCAAAGAATATCAGAATAATTAGTCTTGGAAGTAGAAATAAAGTATTTAGCTTGATAATTAGTCCATTCTTGCTCTTTTATCATTTATTGGCTGAAAAACCGGATATTATTCATTCTCATACCGATGAGCCTGATTTTGTACTTTCAAGTACAAAACGTCTATTTACAATTTTGCATATCAAGTTCCCAAAAATAGTCCGAACAATTCATAATACTGTACTTTGGCCTACTCATATTAAATTGGGTAGGTATGTCGAAACCGTATTTATCGATGATTGGATAGTTGGAGTTTCAGATTGTGCCTTAGAATCATATAATGATTTGCGGAATAAATATAATTTAAATATTTCTAAACATCTGTTTACCATTTATAACGGATGCCTTATTCCCCAAAAAACAGAACATACATTCAAAATTGATAACCAAAAGATTAACATTGCATTTTGTGGAAGATTTGAAAATCAGAAAGGAATAGACATTTTAATTGAACGAATTAAAGTGTTAAATGACAGATTCAAAGACGATTTTGTTTTTCATGTAATTGGAAAAGGTTCCTATCAAAACGAAGTATTAAAGCTCGCTAAAGTAAATTCAAATGTAATAGTATATGACTCAGTTCCAAATATATCAGAGAGGTTATATGCATTTGATTTTCTCATTATGCCATCTCGATTTGAAGGGTTGGTTCTGATTTCCATTGAAGCATCTTATTCGAAAGTACCTGTAATTGCAGCAATTGCACCAGGACTTAGCGAAACATTGCCTAAAGACTGGCCTCTGCTATTTCATCTTGAAAATGAAATTGAATTGGTGACTATATTTCAAAATATAAAAAACAGAAAATATGATATGGAGTCACTTAAAAATCAAGCATATTTTTATGTTTCCACTAAATTTTCGCATAGTAGTATGATAGAAGCATATTCAAAACTTTACTTAAGAATAAACGAATATGGGTAAGTAATTTTACTGATTAAATTCAAATAATAATTGCGCAAACAGGTAAGAAAATATTTATTTTTTACTCATATTCCTAAATTTCACATATCTGAGTTTCTTTAAATTCCAAATTTTAAAGAATGGTCTGGATTTATTTCAGTTGGTTTATTTGATTTTTATATGAAATAATTCCAATAAATTTATAAAATTATGATCGATCACTTTTTATTTTAAATAAGTATATCATTGATATTACGATATAGTCTATTTGGAGGTTGAATTCAAGAATAATTGTTATTGTAATAGTTTCTTCTTCTTTTAATGCTGAAATTTATATAGTAGCAGTTATTTAATCTCACGAAATACTAATATCATAAGAATTAAACAATTATACGATTTTAAAGATTTGTAAAGAAAATAAATAGATTCTCTTAAATATTAAAATAATTAAGAAATGATTTTTATTGAATGCGAAAAAGGGTTACCCATTGATTATGAGTTGTTTTTGATAAAGAGATATAATTCGTATTTCACAACTTGTCGATATATGGAAGTATATTATACTTCTTATGATATTAATTATATGCTTGTATATGAGAATAATGATCTTATTGATTTACTGGTTTTTGGTAATAGAGGAAACACTTCTTCATGTTTTAATTCTCTTGTTGACATTGATCAGAAAATTATTAAAGAATGTATTCAAAAATTATTTGAAAAATTTCTGTTTATTAAAAAGATAGAAATTGTAGCATCCTATAAAAGATACTTTTTAAATAAGTCTTTTCTATTTTATAAAGCCGATGATTATGTTTTAGACTTGCCATCAACTATGGATGAATATTGCATGGAACTTGGTTTTCATACCCGTAAAAATCTAAAGAACCGCAAAGTAAGATTGTCAAGAGATTACCCACAAGTTAATTTTGTTATTAAATTTGGAGTAGAGATTGAAGAAGCTTTGATTAATAAAATCATTAAATTGAATTATGATAAGTTAAAACAAAAGGGGATAATTTGCAATTTTGATAGTGCATATAATCTGTACACCTTTAAGTACTCACAATATTATGGATGTGTTGCATATTTAGAGATAGATGGTGTGATTGTTTCCGGATGTATATCAACAATTATAAATAAGCGTTTGTTTTTACATATAACTGCCTATGATAATAATTACTCTAAATATAATGTTGGAGAAATTTGTGTATATCAACTAATTCAAACTTCAATTGAGAATGAAATATCGACTGTACATTTTTTATGGGGAGAAACAGAATTGAAAAAAAGATTTATGGCAAAACCTAAGTTGCTATTTTCATATTATATATATAAAACTTATTCTATAAGTTATATTTTTAATAGGATTAAATATCTTATTTTAAATAAATTGATTAGCATAAAAGATTCAAAATATTCCAATTCTGTCAGAACAATGATTAAGTTTTTCCGACGAAAAGAAAAGATGATCTAACACAATAAATAAATTAATTAAAATATATTTCAGTTTTTAAAATAATTAAAATGATTATAACTACTAGTTGGGATGACGGTCATCCCCTTGATATCAAAGTCTTAGAATTACTTGAGAAATATAATCTAAAGGCAACTTTTTATATTCCATTATCAAACACTGAACATGCTGTAATGGAAAGAAATTTGATGAAGGAGATATCAACATTTCAAGAGATTGGAGGCCATACAGTAAACCATGTACGCTTAAATAGTCTTGGTGATGTAGAAGCGGAATATGAAATTACGGAATGTAAAATTATTTTAGAGGAAATCATTGGTCAATCGATATTTGCTTTTTGTTTCCCGGGCGGTAAATTTTCACTAAGGGATGTACAGTTCATAAAAAAAGCAGGTTATTTGTTTGGAAGGACAACTAGACTTCTGGAAAATTCTAAACCTCAATTCAACTTGATGAATACTTCAATTCAAGCTTACAACCATTCAAGTATTATATTGTTATATCATTGCGTAAAAAATATCAATATATTACCAATTCAAAGAAATTTACTTTTTTTACCTTTTAATAGAAATTTTTTAAGATTGGCAGAACACAATATTTTAAAAAATGCAAATTCAGACAGTGTATTTCATATTTGGGGACATTCATGGGAAATAGAACAATATAATTTGTGGAAACAATTAGAAGATCTATTTAAATTAATAAGTTCTTGCGATGGTATAACATTCTTGAATAACACACAAGTATGGGAGTCAATCTGTGAAAACAGCAATTAAAAAATTAGTTTTATTGATAACAAATGAAAATCAGAAGCAATTTAGAAATAATAATTATTATTAAATTTAGAAATTAAATATTGACAGATCTCATTTAAAATAAAAGACATTGAAGAGACATTATATTGAATTGTACTAATTTTGAGAAGAAATGGGTAAAAATATTTATATAATATATGCTAAATTAGAAAAATGTTGAACCATAAATTTCGAAAAATGCCAAACGATAAAAAAATGAAAAAGATACTTTTTATACTTCATTTTCCACCACCTGTACATGGTTCTTCAATAGTTGGTCAAGCTGTTAAGAATAGTTTAATTATAAATAAATCATTTTATTGTAGGTATATTAATCTTCTTGTGTCACGCACTATGAACGAATCAGGGAAACCGAGTATTATAAAAATATATCGGTTTATAAATCTTTGGATCAGATTGTTGTATGAAATAATAAAGGATAAACCAGATGTCTGCTATCTTGCACTTACTGCTTCGGGTATGGCTTTTTATAAAGATGTATTATTGATTGTATTACTACGTTTCTTTCGAATTAAAAGGGTTTATCATTTGCATAACCAAGGAGTTCGACTAAACCAAGAAATGAAGTTAAACGCCCTGTTTTACCGTTTTGTTTTTAAAAATGCAGATGTTATTCTGCTTTCAAATCAATTGTATAAAGATGTCATGACTTTTGTGCCTATTTCAAACGTTTATATTTGCCCTAATGGGATTGTTGATACATTTACAAATTTAGATACTAAATCTTTGATACTGAAAAAAACAGTAAAAATTTTGTTCTTATCGAATTTACAAGAATCAAAAGGAATTTTTGTGTTATTAGATGCCTGTACTGTTTTGCAACATAGGGGGATTGACTTTGAATGTAATTTTATTGGTGCCGAGGGTGATTTGAATGCGAATTTATTCTATGAAATAGTTCAACAGAAACAGTTATTAACGAGAGTAAACTATTTAGGAAAGAAATTCGGAAAGGAAAAAGAAGAGATTTTTGCTAACGCTGATATTTTTGTCCATCCCACACTAAACGATTGTTTTCCTTTGGTTTTATTGGAAGCCATGCAATATTCTTTGCCTGTTGTATCTACTTATGAAGGTGGGATTTCTGATATTGTTGAAGATGGTATTAGTGGATATCTTGTACCTCAGAATAGTGTTGGGGCATTAGTTGAAAAAATAGAAGCTTTGATTAAAAATCCAGAATTACGAGAAAAAATGGGAAAAGCCGGTAGACTTAAATTCGAAAATGAATTTACTTTAGATAGATTCGAACATAATTTGAACGAAATATTACAAACAGTAGCAGAGAAGAATACAAAGAATTAAATGATATTTTTCTATTAATTAAACTTTATAAGTGATAATTTGTTCTAATATTCCAATCGATTCATTCAACTCTTGAAATAATTATGTTGAAAAATTATACTCTGTTTAATAAACCTTTAAATGCAATTCAGCAGTCGAAGGTGCTTATTAACACCCTTAATGCTCATTCATTTAATACTGTTCAGAAGGATGAAGACTTTCATAAAGCTCTCAAATTTTCTGATGTGCTATTGCCCGATGGTGTAAGTATAGTATGGGCAATCCGTATGTTAACAGGTGAACGACTGCAAAAAATTGCAGGAGCTGACTTATTTAAGTTTGAAATGGAACGTGTTAATGCAATTAATGGGAAATGCTTTTTTTTAGGGAGTTCAGACGATACTTTAAAAAGAATCCATAAAAGAGCTTCAATAGAATACCCAAATGTTAAGGTGTTCAGTTATTCTCCTCCATACAAATCAGAATTTTCAGATGAAGAAAGTAAATTGATGATTGATGCTGTAAATTTTGTAGAGCCGGATGTCTTATTTATGGGAATGACAGCTCCTAAACAGGAAAAATGGGCCTATCAGAATTTCGACCATTTAGCGGTTGGTCACATCTGCTGTATAGGAGCAGTTTTTGATTTCTATGCAGGAACGGTTAAAAGAGCTCCAGATTGGATGATACAGCTAGGGTTGGAATGGTCCTACCGATTATTCAAAGAACCTCGGAGAATGTGGCGTAGATACTTAATCGGCAATGTGAAGTTTATTGGGTATGTGTTGATGGAAAAAATTAGAGCTTGATGTTATTTTTTATTTAATCAGTATTTCTGTATTTGTAAATAAATTATATCCATAATAAAGCATTGAATAAAGTGCGATGAAACTATTAAAAACCACCTTATGAAAAATTTTATACTTACGTTTAAAAGAATTTATTATGAATACAAACGAAAATGATCTAAAATTTTTGTATTTGTTTTTTGACTTGATTATTCTTAATATCTCTGTTGCACTTATTTTTGCAATGACCTCATTTATCGAGGAATTAAATATTCATGATATAAGCTTATATCTTTTACATGCAAATTTGTCAGGGATAATTACTTATACCGTATTCTCAAGAAGAAATTTATATTTACATGATGATTTTATAAACAGGACAAAACGAATAAACAAACGCATTTTGATTTTCATTGTAGTTTCGTTACTATTAGCTCAAATGTTTTTACCCAGAACCTTTTCACGTATATTTCTTTTAGAATATATAGCCGTATTTTACGTGGGTAAATTGATTTTTTACTATTGTTTATACACATATCTAAAATATAGACGCGCTAAAGGTTTTTATATTCATAGGGTGTTGATTTTAGGTTTAAATGAAATGGGTATTTTTCTACGCGATTTGTTGAATAACAATACTATGTTGGGATATGATGTCCTAGGATATGTAACAGAAAGACCAAATGATAATAAAGATGTTTTGGGCCAGATTGATCAATTGGTTCCTTTAGTAATGAAACATCAAATTGATATTATTTTTGTTACACTCTCTGCCTACAATGACTTAAACAAGAGCAATGAATTGTTAGCTATTTGTAATAAGTTAGGGGTTCGACTACGATTTGTTCCCGAAAATCAATTTTATTACAAGTCTCGTAGGAATTTGGAATCAGTTGGATCTTTAGTGGTTATAAATCCACAGGAAATACCCCTGGATGATTTTAATTCCCGTTTTCTTAAAAGAGCTTTTGATATAATATTTTCATTAATGGTGATAATATTTGTTATCAGCTGGTTATTCCCTGTAATTTATATATTGATTAAATTAACTTCCAGAGGACCTGCTTTCTTCATCCAAAAACGTACAGGGATTAATAATAAGACTTTTAAATGCTTGAAATTTAGAAGTATGTGTATTAGCCTTGATGCTGATGAGAAACAGGCAACTATGGGTGATACTCGCATTACACCAGTTGGTCGTTTCCTTCGTAAATATAATTTAGATGAATTTCCTCAGTTTTTTAATGTTTTGTTTGGACAAATGTCAATAGTAGGACCACGTCCGCATATGCTGAAACATACAGATTTATATTCAGAATTAATTGATTTTTATAGAGTCCGTCATTATGTAAAACCGGGTATTACTGGTTGGGCCCAGGTTAATGGATACAGGGGAGAAACAGATGAATTGTGGAAGATGCAAAAGCGAGTTGAATATGACATGAAATATCTCGATAACTGGACGTTTTTGTGGGATATAAAAATTGTATTAATGACAGTAATGGGTTCTAATGCTTATAAAAATGCATACTAAACCCATTAATTATATAATTGAAAAAGAGTCGGTAAATGAAAAACAAGTTTAGATAATTTCAAGTTGAGATCATTATTAATTTATATAAAAAGACTGTATCTATAAAATGATACAGTCTTTTTTATTATATCTCTAATTTATCTTGTGATAAGAAATTGGAGAAATTTAATATTTGAAATCCCTATACTAATAATTTCAATATTAGTATGCAAAAACTTTCTTGATTTATTTTTAAGTATAATTCGATCAACGATTTAATGATTATTGGTTATTAAAAGAAATGTTGTGACATAGAAGTGGAAGTTAATTAAGTTAGATGTTAATGTAAATGTTTTATGAGCAAAATTTAAAATCAGGCATAAATATATCTATAGTGTCTACTAATATTCAGATAATAATTATATTCAAGATTTCCTCGATTATCTATATAAGTACCTGAAAAAAGGTTTCATGTAGCTTTTTCTCAGATGAACAGATGAACATTCAATTTTCGCTTTTCACCAGGTGTACTTACTAGTAACTAAAATGTAACTGTAATGGCTATTAAATAATCAATTGGATTTGGAATATAAGGAAATGTGAAGTTGGAAGGATAGAAGATATTTATAAGAGGTATACATACAAAATTTATAAAAAAATCTGAGTTGTAATCTGATCTATATATGTTCAAATGACTTTGAACTGTGTGTTATTTAGTCCCAATTATTAATTTTCGTTCTTCAATTTGTTGATTATTACTTGATATTTTCATAATATAAATTCCCTTTGCAAAATTATGAGTATCTATATCAATATTTCCTGCTTTTATCGATTGTTCAATTACCTTTTGTCCTTTAATATTGTAAATTGAAATTGAACCAATAGTTACGTCCTCGGATGACTCGATTGTAATATGATCTGATGCCGGGTTTGGATATACTTTAATCTCGCTTATTGAAGGTGCTGAAACAGTTCCGGTTGTTACAGCATTAGCTCTCCCGATAATCTTTACAGGAAGAATAGATGAGTTTAAAGTTTGATCATACGTATTTGTACCCCAGTCAGAAACAANTCCGGATGCTGATGCGTTGTACAGGTTCTTTACTAATCCATCGGCACGTGTCCAGTTAATTTGATTATTTTGAACTGAACATGGTGCAATTGGTTCCATGGCAACTACTACTCCAACCCCACTTACTGTTGTTTGTTGTGAGTAAACCTTGTTATTCCTGACTGTTATACAATGACCTCCAGCTATTTGAATCCCTTCATGCCCGGTATTTACACAAATGTTATTTTCAACGAGTTGATATGTACCTCCGTTGTCACCAACCAGCATTCCACCTCCTGTTAATGAAGGGCCACCACCTCTCAACCAATTTCCGCAAGCTTGTATAGGATCATTTACAGTCCCATTTGACATGTAAATATTTATGAGATCTTCCGGATTACTTTGACCTGAAATATTCTCACACGAATTATAATTTATACGATTACCTGTACCTGAAACATTATCAAACTGTGCCATTTGTCCACGAGGGTAAGGGCCTACCACATTTTGAATATCATTATAAATGAATTTTATCCCACTGCCCATGTATGCATGAAGACCACTTGCAATATTTGCCATTGAACAATTCGTAACTGTAATGTTCGTGCAATTGTTTAAGTCAACCGCAATTCCTGATGATGGCCCTAATTTACAATTCTGGATAGTGATGTTAGAACAATTGACTAAAGTAATACAGCAACCGGTTGTATTCGAGATTTGTAATCCACTGATAGTGATGTTGCTTACGCCAGTTTTTACAATAGGCGCTGATGTTACATAAGTTCCACCATATGTTGATCCCTGGCTATAAGAAAAACAATGGAATATAACTATAAATATTAAACTTAGTAATATCTGTTTGTTTATTGTTTTCATTTTATTTTTTATGTATTTGTTTAAAATCTTATTGATTTATTTCTTCATAAAGATTTTGATAATTATGTATTAAGATATTTTTAGTGCAGAAATTTCATGAAATCTATGCAGTGTTCTGAATCAGATATTACCATTGAGGAGTGCACGTGGTAAAGATTTGAAAAGGTGTGAGTTAGCTAGGAAATTCATTTAAGTAATGATTTAATGCCTGTTTTGAAGGATTGTAGTTTTCGGTGAAGGAGGTAATGGAGGTCTGTGATATCATTTATAGTCGATTTGTTAAATCGCTGTAAATGATACCGAGACTTCTTTGTGTAATTTGAATTTAAAGCGCAAAAGACTCTAAATGCAAAGCAATTTAATGTTGTTTTGTACTTGTTTTTTGGAAAAGGTTTATAGGGCATTCCAGCACAAATGTGGAATGCATTTTAAAACAATTGTTCTAAAAAGGCTGTTTTAGGATCCGGATATCCAGATATTACCTTTACAATAGATAATTGATTTTAAAAATTAAGTTGAAAGGTTGTCAGGTTTTGAAGGTGTGTTGCAAATTTCTAAGATATAACATGTAATGTAGAATGAAATTTTGATACGAGACTTTAATTTTTCACTATTGTTATTTTTCGTTCCTCAAGTATCTTTTCATTCTCGAGTATTTTTACATGATAAACTCCCATTGCCAGTATGCTGGTATCAATTACAGTTTTACTTTTATTAATTGAAGTTTCAATCATTTTTAGTCCTTCTGAATTGTAAATGACTAATTTATCAATATTTGGAGTAGGAGCTGTTACAATAAAGGAACTACTATACACTGGATTCGGATAGATCTTCAAATTGACTACAACCGGTTTTGTAGTTGGAATAGTATCTGGCTTGGTTATAATAGTATCTGGCTTGGTTGGAATAGTATCTTTTAGAGTTCTTCCAATAATTTTAACAGGGAGAATAGACGAATTTAAACTTGTATTATTGGTGTTTGTACTCCATCCCGTAATAACTGAGGCAGCTCCTGCATTATACAGGTTTTTTTGTACTCCCTGGCTATTTATCCAATTAATTTGATTGTTTTCAACAGTGCAAGGTGCAGTAGGCTCTTTTGCAACCACAACACCGATCGCACTTACAGTTGTTTGTTGTGAGTAAACTTTGTTATTCCGAACAGTAATATCATGACCACCTGCGATCTGAATTCCTTCATGTCCGGTATTTACACAAACATTATTTTCAACGAGTTGATATGTGCCTCCGTTGTCACCTACCAACATTCCACCTCCTGTTAATGAAGGGCCACCACCTCTCAACCAATTTCCACAAGCTTGAATAGGATCATTCGCAGTTCCATTTGACATGTATATATTTATTAGATCTTCCGGATTACTTTGACCTGATATATTATCACATGAATTGAAATTTATACGATTACCTGTCCCTGAAACATGATCAAATTGTGCCATTTGTCCACGTGGGTATGGACCTACCACATTTTGTATATCGTTATATATGAATTTTATTCCACTGCCCATGTATGCATGAAGTCCGCTTGCTATATTTGCCATTGAACAATTCGTAACTGTAATGTTCGTGCAATTGTTTAAGTCAACTGCATTACTGGTTGATGGACCTAATTTACAATTCTGGATAGTGATGTTAGAACAATTAATTAAAGTAATACAAGGGCCTGATGCATTTGAAATTTGTAATCCGCTGATAGTGATATTGCTTACACCGTTTTTTACAATAGGTGCTGAAGCTGTGTATGGTCCGCTATAGGAAGATCCCTGACCAAAGGAAAAGCATTGGAATATAACTGTAAATATTATACTTAATAGAATTTGTTTCTTGATTATTTTTAGTTCTTTCATTCGGATATTTTGTGAAGGATAAATATAGATATATAAAATGTATTAAAATCGTGATAAACAACTGTTGTTGTTTGTTCTTGTTTTATATTATTTAAATGATATTTTGATGGCTTTCTATTTATTAATGCTGAATAGTATTATATGTTTATAAATTTACATGTTTATGAGTGTATATAAATTTATTATTTAATTCATACTGGAAAGCTGTCTCAAATAAAGAAACATTTTCTGATTTATTTCTTGATTACTACATAACAAAGATATGTATAACTATTTAATATCCATTCATTTGATNTTGTGTAGCAATTAATATATGCATGTAGCAAAAGATACTATTGCATGAAGCAAAAAATACAGTGTTGTTTTTGAAAATATGATTACGGTTAAACAGTTGTAGAAATTCAAATAAGTGGATCCTTTCACTTAAAATTTAATAAAGGACTGAATTAAAACGTTTAACGTAAAAGTGCTTTAAATATTATTCCTGCTTTGAAAAATATTTTGATTGTAGTAAAAAATAGTTGTGTTTTAATTGGTTTTTTTATATAATTGATTAAATTATTAATTTCTAGACTTAAATTGAATTTCTACTCAGAATTAATTTATAAATTCTTATAATTAAACCGGCAGAATAGAACTTAATATGGGCAATATTACGAAATATTAACTCTAATTTATCGCTTGTTTTGATGTTTACATTGAAAAATGTCATAAACAATTTGATAAAACTCAAGAATATCGATTTTATATTAACAATATATTTCTAATAAAAATTCTTAAATGGATGATTGTATGGTTATTACTAATCATATGTTTAATTGACTACCTTAATTATGTATTTTACAAATTTGGAATTAGTATATTTGTTTAAATGTGAAGAAACATAAAATAATATTCAACAGTGTTCTTGAAATCAAATAATGTAATTCTCAATATATTGAACTTTTCTGGTGCTAATGCTTTGTAATATGGCGTTTGGGGGTTTATTCAAAAGCTATTCAGTTTATACATTGATATTAAAACATATGAAATAACATAAGGGATTACAATTAATAAAGTACCCATTTTGAGTTTCATGGTTTGTATGTATTATAAAGGCTAAAATCAATATACAGCGTGAAGATATTGTTGATTTGTTCTTTACTTAGAAACGGTAAAAGCAATTAGAAAAATAGATTCTTTGTAGTATGTATCTCTTTTGAATCAAAGATTCCGGTAACATAACAAGTTCTCTTCCTTTAGAAGTAAAATGCATTAAGTTTTTTAAGATGATAAACGTGACGATAATAAAAAAGGAGAAGTTATATAACTTCTCCTTTTTTATTATCATAGTATTGTTATAGCTTTTGATTGATACAGGTTTGTGCATAAGAAGTAATTGTAATAAGTGTTCCTGAAAATTCAACATCCTAATGATATTCATTGTACGAACAAGAAATGTTAACTAAGTTTGTCGTTATGTGAAATACACTCAGGTTTGCATTGTTTTAATATCTTTCTGCCACTGCCAGTAGCCAACAACAGCCATCACTGTATAGATAATAAACAATATGGCAGTGGGATATAAACCTTTGTAAAAGAATAGCCCTGTCGCAATGCCATCTGCCACTATCCAAACCAGCCAGTTTTCAATCAGCTTACGTGCCAGCATCCAGGTTCCGATCACACTGAGCATTCCAACCAGTGAATCAGCCTTGGGAATGGTGGAATCGGTGAATCTGGCAAGTATGATATAATAGATTACGTAAATGATAATCGAAGAAACAAGAAGTTGAAGTATTAACTGGCGTGAAATCTTTGTAGCAGGGAGTTCATGCCCAGTCTCAGGTTCGGCATGTGTCCAGACAAACCATCCGTACACGCTGATTGCAAGGTAATAGAACTGTAGGCTCATATCTGCATAAAATTTAGTCTGGAAGAAGACTACAATATAAAATGCTGATGACAGAAAACCAAATACCCACAGGCTTATTTTCTGTTNTATGGAAAGATACAGGTAAATTAAACTGAGAATAGCACCAACCAATTCAATCCAGTTTGTAAATAAGTAATTTAATATCATGTTAGTGAGATATGTGATTTCTTATGAAGTAATAAAAGATAATTAAATTGATAATGAGCCAAATAAAGTAAAGAGTAACCAAGGAATGAAATTCCCGTTACTCTTTACANATTACTTTTCAAATATAAAACCCTTCAGGANTATTTGAGTATCTTCTCATATGATCCCGGAGTTTGAAGAATCTCAACGGCTTTCTGCAACGATTCGTTATCGGCATCCATGATCTGGTAGTACTCGTTCATCTCCCATAAATCGCGGGCAACCAAGGCCTTCAATTGAAGCTTAATAAGAGGTTTCGATAGGGCATACTGAGCAGAATCAATTTTTATCTTTTCTTTTCCTACCTCAATGATCAATTGATTCAGAAATGCATCATCAACTTCATATTCCTTCTTAAATTTGTCGAATGAAGTATATTTTTTCTTTAACTCTGCACGGTTTTTATCAATATATTGAACACACACTTTATTTACCACTCCTTTTGCAACAATCTTGCGATGGAAGTCTGTGTATCGTGTTGTATCAAGCGGAACAAAGATATCAGGCATGATGCCACCACCACCATAAACGGTACGTTTCAGGTTCAGGGTCTGATAACGTAATGAATCAGGGAAATGTATGCTGTCGGCATGCATGAATTCACCTTTCTTAAAGCGATTAGACAAATCCATCTCATATTTGTCGTACCCGCCTTTGTACGATTTCTGTATACAACGTCCCGTAGGTGTATAGTAACGGGCTACGGTAAGTCGTAACATTGAACCATCGATCAATGGGTATTGGCGTTGAACTAATCCTTTTCCAAACGTACGACGGCCAATAATGATTGCCCTGTCCCAATCCTGCAATGCTCCCGAAACAATTTCGCTTGCAGAGGCAGAAAATTCATCCACCAATACGATTAATTTTCCTTTTTCAAAATTTCCGGTAATTGTTGATTCGGCAATTGTCTTTGGTTGATTTAATCCCTGGGTGTAGACGATCAGTTTATTCGTTGTCAGAAATTCGTCTGCGAGTTGAATGGCAGCGTTTAAATAGCCACCGCCATTTCCCTGCAAGCTCAGGATAAGCTGTTTCATACCTTTTCCACGCAGTGTGTTAAAAGCCTTCTCAAATTCCTGAACAGTTGTACTTCCAAAGTTATTTATCTTGATATACCCGATATCTTTGCCAATCATATAACTGGCATCCACGCTGTATAGCGGAATTTTATCGCGGATAATCTTGAATTCTATTAATTCTTTCTTTCCATCACGCAATATTTTTACAGTTACTTCGGTCCCCTTTTGTCCACGTAAGCGTTTGAAGATATCTGAACTTTGCATTTTCACCCCGGCCACTAAATCATTGTTAATATAGATAATCCGATCGCCCGGTAATACACCTACTTTTTCGGCGGGACAGCCCGATATGGTCTGTATCACCAGTAGCGTATCTTCCAGCATCTGGAACTGAATACCTACTCCTTCGAAGCTGCCTTCGAGCGGCTCATTCACACGTTCAACTTCTTCTTTTGGAATATACAGCGAGTGTGGGTCCAATTCTTTCAATATTCCTTCCAGGGCACTTTCAACAAGCTTCTTATCATTAATGCTGTCAACATACAAATTGGATATGGCAGTTAATGCATTTGTCAGTTTGCGTTGTTGCAATGACGAGAACCCTTGTGCAAAAAGAACAGGAGTTAGGGCAAAAAACAGGAAGGTGAGAATTATTTTTTTCATTTCAATGTTAAATTTTATACGGATGACAAAGATACAAAAAAAACGTATCGTGCTGACTTGCTTTAAAATTAATATAGAAAAACGATTATACTTTTAACAGTCAATTCGGATGTATTTATTATATAGTAAGTTTTATTCCTTTTTTTAAATTTAGATTTCTGAATGACAATTACTTTTATTGATAAGTAGCCGAAATAATATTTTTTCTTATTCATAGCTTAATTATTTTATACGTGCATACACTAATTCGGATTTCGGACTCCTCAAAACAACGATTTCACTTCTTTATTTCTCCGTTATCTGTCCGCTGTTCAGAGGGGGTTGCGAGGGGGTTGCGAGGGGGTTGCGAGGGGGTTAGGAGGGGTAAACCTCTCTGAACCCCCAACAAACCCCCAACAAAGTTTCACCGATTCCTCATTATACAAAAGACGAGTATATCTTAGGTTTCGTTAGAATGGGCATATAATCATGACGATAGCCGTCCGGGGATTATAATCCGATATGCCAATGGCTATAGAAACTGTGAATGCCAACAGTTCGGAATCGTCGATCAGCATCTTAAAGGGTTATTTTCTTTAAAAAGGACGCTGTAAATAAAAAATCTGATTTTATTGATTTTTAAAAAGAACATGTAGAAAGTTTCCATAAAATATCAGGTAAAACAAAAAGGGAAGAGTTTGATAAAATGGAAGAATCGGGAATTTGATTCAAAAAGGTTTAAAATATTGCGTTAGGGGTGTAATTAAGTTTTCGCCGGCATTTAATGCTTCGACTGTGCAATTTTTTATTTTCGAAATGGTTTGATAAATATCCGATACCGGCATATTACTTTCATCCGTTTCAATAAATAAACGATCGATAGGAGTGAGGCGGACACTTTCAGGATTGAAATGCTCACCAAAGGATATCGCACAACCTGCATTTAATGTTTGAGTGGCCAGTTGAGGTTTACCCCTGAAGCCATGGATAATCCACAATTGGTGAGGGTTTATCTTCTTTTTCAATGCAAATAATTCATTAAAACTACCCACACAGTGAATGATCATTGGCTTTTGTGCTTTTTCAGAGAGCATGATTTGTTGTCCAAAAACAGATATCTGTATTTCAAAGGGAGTCTTGCTGTTTTTGTCGAGTCCGCACTCGCCAATGGCTATAAACCTCTTATCAGATGTCCATGTTGTCAGTTCCTCCATCAGTTCCGGTGAAAAAGAATCGGCATACCAGGGGTGAAAACCGGCAGAAAACATCCCTTTTTCATCCNAAGCAAAGATTTTCCGGGCCATGGGGAAAGTCAGGTTTCGTATTCCAGGATCGCNTGTAGGAAGAACTGAATGGGTATGGATATCGACAAACATGATAGGATAAATCAGATTGTGATGAATTTATCGTTCGATTTGAGATAATCGGTCATAGGGCTACCCATATACTTTACTTGTATTCCCATCTGAATAAGTTTTTCAGTAACTCCCAGGTTATCACTGCAAGCTTTACATGCTTCTACATGAACCCCACCTGCCATCATTTCCATGACTTCTGTCTGGACTTGTTTGTCATGCCCTACAAGCTTTGCAGAAGCTCCCCAGATAATGACATTGACCTCATTCCACCAGTTATTTTTTATGGAGTTGATCGTATACATGGATAACATGTTGAAGAAAGTATCTTTATTGTCAGTCGTCCATAAAATGTTAAGTTTTTCCATTGCTGTTTTTTAAAAAGAGAGTTAAGTGTTGCTTCCGGAATAACCGGCTTTTAATTTAAACTAATGCACTCCTGAATGAGGCATCTACCGCATGGTTAAATAATTATTGTCTACAAAGATATAAATTTCCACTGGAAAATTGTACCTTTGCGCTCCCGTTATCATAACTAAAAAAAGAAATACAAATAACTCAAAATACGATATGAATACAACAGAATTATTTAGTACGTTACCGTACAAAGTAGCGGACATGTCACTTGCTGACTTTGGCCGGAAAGAACTGGAACTTGCTGAAAAGGAAATGCCGGGATTGATGTCATTAAGGACAAAATACGGTCAGCAAAAGCCATTGAAAGGTGCCCGCATTATGGGTTCGCTTCACATGACCATTCAAACAGCCGTACTTATTGAAACCCTTGTTGAACTTGGAGCCGATGTGCGCTGGTGCAGTTGTAATATTTATTCAACTCAGGATCATGCGGCAGCTGCTATTGCTGCTACAGGAGTTCCTGTGTTTGCCTGGAAGGGTGAAACATTGGAAGAATACTGGTGGTGTACACTTCAGGCATTGACTTTCGAAGGCCACAAAGGTCCTAATGTGATTGTAGATGATGGTGGAGATGCTACCATGATGATTCACGTTGGTGGTGCAGCTGAGAAAGATAGTACTGTTCTGGATAAAGAAGCCGGCGGAGAAGATGAACGGTTGTTGTATGCTATTTTGAAAAATGTATTGAAGGAAGACAGCACCATTTGGTCGCGTATGATTCCTGAGATCCGTGGTGTTTCGGAAGAAACCACAACCGGGGTTCACCGTTTATACCAAATGTTGGAAGAAGGGTCTTTGTTGTTCCCTGCATTCAATGTAAATGACTCGGTAACTAAATCAAAATTTGATAATTTATACGGTTGTCGTGAATCATTGGCAGATGGAATCAAGCGTGCCACTGACATTATGTTGGCCGGAAAGGTAGTAGTTGTTTGCGGATACGGAGATGTTGGAAAGGGTTGTGCGAAATCCATGTTAGCTTATGGTGCCCGTGTGATTGTGACTGAAATTGACCCTATCTGTGCGTTACAGGCCTCGATGGAAGGATTTAAAGTAACCACTATTGAGGAAGCGTTAGTTGAAGGAAATTTATATGTTACAACGACCGGAAACAAAGATATCATTCGTATCGAACATATAGCAAAAATGAAAGATGGAGCTATCATTTGCAATATCGGCCATTTCGATAATGAAATACAGGTTGAAAAACTAAAGAAATACCCGGGAATTAAACTGGTAAATATCAAACCTCAGGTTGATAAATACATTTTCCCTGATGGTCACAGCATTTTATTGCTTGCTGATGGACGTTTAGTGAATCTGGGTTGTGCCACCGGTCACCCTTCATTTGTGATGAGCAATTCATTCACCAACCAAACATTGGCACAAATTGAATTGTTTACGAAAGATTATGCTGTGGATGTATATCGTTTACCAAAATACCTGGATGAAGAAGTAGCACGGTTACACCTGGAGCAATTGGGTGTAAAACTTACTGTACTGACTCCTGAGCAGGCAGCTTATATTGGAGTTGATCCTAATGGACCATATAAACCTGAACATTACCGCTATTAATTTACATACGTAATTTGCATAAAAGAAGCCGCTTTCATTTAGTTGAAAGCGGCTTCTCTTATTTTTTAGGTCGATTACAGTAAAGCTTAATTATCTGATTCTTAATCGTTGGCCAGGCTTTAAATGTGTCTTAGGCTTAATACCGTTTAATTTACATAACGACCGTATATTTGTACCATTACGGGCTGCAATTCGTCCTAATACATCATGTTTACGTACTATATAGTATTTCGCCTGCTGAGTGGCATGAGCTTCATGTTGATAATAGAAGGATTTCTTTTTCGTTATCAGAAAGGACCTATCCCGAACACGCCCGGTGGAGAAATCAATCAGGTGTGTCGGATTTAATGCATTCCCAATATAACGGGTCTCGAAATGAAGATGTGGACCTGTTGAATGACCTGTATTTCCTCCAAAAGCTATAAGTTGTCCGGCTCTCACATTCTGGTTCATAGCAACTAATACTGCCGAAAGATGTCCGTATACCGTTTCAAGGCCATTATTATGACGGATGACAATATAATTTCCATACCCACGAGCCTCATAATCGATGATACGTATTTTCCCGGAGAATGCACTGCGAACAGAATCACCAACTTTCAACCGAAGGTCAACCCCATAGTGAAACCTGAATCGACGAGGACCAAATTCAGAAGTTATTTGTCCACGAACCGGAACAAAAAAATTGGAACAATCGATCCGGACTGAATCGGGCATACTTTCAATAGGAACTTTATACGGATTGACATGGTCACTGGTCCAGATATTATTATAGATATCCTCAGCAGGGTGATTCTCCATTAAGTCATCCGAATTATCGTTCAACATTTCACGATACACGTTTACAGTATCTCTTTTCGGAAAGATGGATAAATTGTTTTGCTGAGAAAGACATCCTAAAGATGGGAGCAAAAAAGTAAATATTGTAAGGTATTGTTTGAGATAAGAAGGCATAGAATACTTTTAGGGATGCACACTCAGGTATGCAAAAATTTATAAATCAAAGCAGAAAGGAATCAACCGTTAAATTTCATCATTCGCATACAGATAGTTCAATCCTGCATGATTGAACTCAAAGATTTCATTGTCATTAAAAAAACGCACCAGCTCATCGTTAGCATTTTCAACTGTGTCGGAGGTGTGAATGATATTTTCCTGAATACTCATGCTAAAGTCACCCCTGATTGTTCCGAATGCTGCTTCACGTCCATTTGTTTTACCCGCCATCTCGTGAACAATATGGACGGCATCCAACCCTTTCCAGCAACAAACTATTACCGGGGTAATCATCATGGAATCTTTTATTCGTTTAAAGTAAGGACGTTGTACCAGGTGAGCATAATGATCAGCAAGAATTTCATCATTGAGTTGCATCATTTTCATTCCACACAATTGCAGCCCTTTTCGTTCGAAACGTTTAATCACTTCACCAATCAACCCTCTTTGTATTGTGCCGGGTTTAATAATTACAAGTGTTTTTTCCATATTTTTAGGGGAATTAAAGTACATTGAATCTGTAATGCTCTCCAAAATTAAAAAAAAGAGAATTGTATTCAAAGAAAGTTCTATATTATTAACTAATTGAACCCCAATTTAAGGTATTCGTTTTCATTTTTTTTAATTGATTTGCCATAACCTTATTCTCATTTTCGAGGAGTTGTGGATCTTTATCAAGAATTTCCATAGCAATATTACGGGCTATTTCCAGCATCTTGCCATCCTGGGCTAAATTAGCAATCTTGAGATCGAAAGGCAATCCGCTTTGTTGAGTTCCTTCCATATCACCGGGTCCACGTAACTTTAAATCGGCTTCGGAGATTTCAAACCCATCGTTGGTCCTTACCATAATTTCCATTCGTTTCCGGGTTTCTGCAGCTAACTTGTATCCGGTGAGTAGAATGCAAAACGACTGTTCTGCACCACGTCCCACTCTTCCACGGAGTTGATGCAACTGCGATAACCCGAACCGCTGGGCACTCTCAATGACCATTACCGAAGCATTTGGCACATTTACACCGACTTCAATAACAGTAGTTGCAACCATTATCTGGGTTTCACCTCTTACGAATTTCTGCATTTCATTCTCTTTCTCTTTTGCCTTCATTTTCCCGTGAACCATACTAACTTTATACTTTGGGAATGTCTCCGAAATATAAACATATCCTGATTCCAAATTCTGTAAATCAACTTTCTCAGATTCCTGAATGAGAGGATAAACAATATAAATTTGCCTCCCTGCCTCAACTTGTTTTGCAATAAATCCGTTTAATGCCTGCCGTTTGGTTTCATAATAATGGTAGGTTTGAATTGGCTTACGTCCGGGAGGAAGTTCATCAATTACCGATATGCTCAGATCACCATAAACCGTCATTGCCAGGGTTCGTGGTATAGGGGTAGCTGTCATAACTAAAACGTGTGGAAGCAGCGCACTTTTTTTCCAAAGTTTAGACCGCTGTTCTACACCAAAACGATGTTGTTCGTCTATAACTACCATACCCAGGTTGGCAAACTGAACGACATCTTCTATCAAAGCATGTGTCCCGATAAGTATATTCAACTCACCGCTGCGGAGCTTCTCATGCAGGATCACACGATCTTTAGGACGGGTAGAGCCGGTGAGCAATGCAACTGTTACACCCAAATCACCCAGAAACTCAGTAAGACTTACAAAATGCTGGTTTGCTAAAATCTCTGTAGGAGCCATTATGCATGCCTGAAAACCATTGTCGACAGCCATTAACATGACCATGAGCGCTACCAACGTTTTCCCGCTACCAACATCACCCTGCAGCAACCTATTCATTTGCTTGCCGGAAGCTACATCAATCCGTATCTCACGTAACACCCTTTTTTGAGCATTTGTTAATTCAAAAGGTAAATGTTTGCTGAAAAAAGTATTGAAATTATGACCTATCTGACCAAAAACAAAACCTTTGTAATGCTGGTCACGCCACTTGGTTTGTTGAAGAATGCTTAACTGTATATAAAACAATTCCTCAAATTTTAGACGTTGACGTGCTTTGTTGAGGGCATCGGCATTTTTAGGAAAATGAATATTTACCAATGAATCAGTAAGATTTAATAATCCGAATTTCTTCAATAAATAAGCAGGAAGGGTTTCGGGAATGCCTGTTTTTATTCCCTGGACAAAAGGGAATATAATTTTCTGAATGGTTTTTGAATTCAGAAAACTACTTTTCATCTTCTCGGAAGTATTGTAAAAAGGCTGTAACCCCATTTGTTCGGGAGGAGGTAATTGAGAAACAAGTTCAATCTCCGGATGAACAATATTAAACCGTCCATTAAAGGCAGTAGGTTTTCCAAAAATGACGTATTCAATTTTAGTGTGGTATTTATCAATTATATACTTTACACCTTTAAACCATACTAATTCTATTGTTTCATGGCCATCGGTAAAAATGGCTGTTAGCCGTTGATTGTGTCCTTCACCTACTTTTTCGAATCGGATAATCTGACCTTTTACCTGAACAAAAGGCATGTCTTCTGAAATTTCGTGCAAGTAATAAAACCTGCTTCTGTCTACATACTTGTACGGATAATGACGCAATAAATCCTCGACATTATGAATGCCAAGTTCTTTACTGAGCAGATCAGCTCTTTTAGGACCTACACCGGGTAAATATTTTATGTCTGCTAGTAAATCCATAGTAATTTAGCCCGATATGTAGTTGCCAAAAGGTATTTTTCTCAGGATATAAATAATACAATAGGAGGTAATTAATGTCATTCCCGTTATCAGGGGCAATGAAACCAACGGATGTGCCATTGTCCAAAAAATGCCGTTATTAAAGAATATCCCGATAACCAGAATATGAACCAGATATATCCCATAACTGTAATCGCTGATAGTGTGCTGAATAACAGATAAATGCTTGTTCTTAATTTCTATATCTTTAAATATCAGATAAATTGCAATAGATTGAATCATTGTATTAATCGATAAATAACCGTACATCGTCAGGTCAAGCTTGTGTGCAGTTCTGCTGAAATAGTACGTTGAAACTGCTGCTAACAAAACACTAATTAAAAAAACTACTGAAGCAAAATATCTTATTTTGATTGAGCTGACTGTAAGTCTACTAAGGTAATAACCCAATACCAGATAACCTGAGTATAAAAAATACCCCAGCAGTTTACTGAAATATTCACCCGACCAATTGTATATATTAAGTGGCATTGACTTAAGAACAAAAGTCAATATAACCCATCCTGCCAACAGGTACAAAATTACGTTGTTACTTAATTTACGTAACCCTTTTCCCATAAAAGGTACAAAGAGGTAAATAAATACAATCATGTAAATATACCAAAAATGCTTTGAAATGCCTTCTTTTAAAAATAAATTTATTGCCCATTGCAGAATTGATTGTAATTCTTTGGGTTGTTCTTTTGGTAGTAGTATCAACCAACGATATATCCAGTAAACAATCATCCAAAAAAGGAATGGAACCAATACCCGTAAAAACCTTCTTTTGTAAAAATCAACCAGTTTGTATTCTTTGACTAACAATGTAGCCCCGCTAAGCATTAAAAATAAAGGGACTGCAAATCTGACAGCACTGTCTGTCACATTCCCGATCCACCAGTAGGACATGTTTTTACCATATGCCATTTTTACCAGCGGGCTTGAAACATGGATAATAATTACCCCCAGCATTGCCATTGCACGTAAAGTATCAAGCCATTGTTTATTGATCGTGTTGGAATCCATAGAATTACTACTTATACATAGGATTTGATTTAAGCAATACTTCGGCCAGTATTAAATCAAAACCCGTAGTAATTTTGATATTCTCTCGATTTCCTTCTACCAGTTTTATTACTTCCCCGGAGGCTTCTAACACCGAGGCATCGTCGGTAAAGCGTGAAGAGTAGTCCTGCTTATAGGCTCTTTTCAGCATTTCACTATTGAAAACCTGCGGAGTCTGAACTAATTTGTATATAGCCCTGTCCACTGATTGGCTTCCTGTTTCAGTTACTTGCCGTATACTATCCACTAAATCAATTACTGGTATGGCTGCCCCATGTTTTTCTGCTTCATCGAAGCACCGTCCTATTGTCACTATACTTACAAACGGACGGACACCATCATGTACAGCTACCAACCCGGAATGTTGAACTAGCTCTAGTCCGTTTTGAACTGAGTTATATCGGGTTTGTCCGCCTGATACAATTTGATGTGACAGGTTGAAGGTGTGCCTTTTACAGAGTTCCTTCCAAATGATTATTTGAGTCGATGGAAGTACCAGTATAAGTTGAATTGAAGCATCGTATTGATAAAAAGCTTCGAGTGTGTACATTAATATGGGTTTCCCTTGTAATTCGATGAATTGTTTGGGAATGTCTGATTGCATTCGCATACCTTTTCCACCGGCTACAATAATGGCTGATTTGGTTTTTGTCATGATAAGTATAAAAACTAAAACAAAGATAAGCATTAAGTAATTAATAATAAATAGTTAGTAATTAAATCTTGCCATAAAAATTGATTATTAGGTTTTTACAAAACAAATAAGCAACAAATTGGTATTACTTGTCTGAAAAACCGCAACATTTGTATAACTTTGCACCCTAAAAAAATCGGAGTAATGAAAAGAAAAGATTTTACGTTTTTTGTAGCTCTCCTGCTTATTGCAGGTTTTTTACGTGCTCAACAAAATACGGATTCGAAAAGAAATAATATTTTCGAAGCACTTACAACAGCAGATTCGACAACTCATGCTACAGTGAAAATTCATCAGGACAAGCGAATTGAACCATTGTTGGCGAATAAAAAACATCCGAATAGCTCTCAGGACCAGATAACTTCTGGATATCGTGTACAGGTTTTCTCGAGTAATGTACAACGGACTGCAAAAAATGAAGCCTTTAAAATTGAAAGGCAAATACGGGAAACTTTTCCTGATCAGACAGTTTATGTGAATTATTCTTCTCCTTTCTGGAAAGTAAGAGTTGGTGATTTCACTTCACAGTACCAGGCCCAACAATTCAGGACTAAACTAATTGAAGCTTTTCCGAGTATGAGAAGCGAAATTTATATTGTCCGTGAACAAATAATCATTTCAGTTTCTAAATAAATACATGATGGATTTTAATATCAACCAACCCGTTCCTTTTGACATTGTAAAAACGGAACAAATTGCGGAACATTACAAACAGATTATTCAACTTTTAGGTGAAGATGTTAATCGTGAAGGTTTGCTGAAAACACCTGAGCGTGTAGCACGTGCCTTGCAGTTCCTGATGCAGGGATATGAACAAAGTCCGGAAGAAATAATTAAATCGGCTATGTTTACCGAAAATTATCGTCAAATGGTAATTGTCAAGGATATTGATTTTTATTCAATGTGTGAACACCACATGCTTCCCTTTTTCGGTAAGGCACATATTGCTTATATACCAAATAAACAGATTACGGGTTTGAGTAAAATAGCACGGATTGTGGAAGTGTATGCCCGCAGAATGCAGGTTCAGGAACGTATGACCACTCAGATAAAAGAATGTATCCAAAAAACATTAAATCCAATGGGAGTTATGGTTATCATTGAGGCACAACACTTATGTATGCAAATGCGTGGAGTACAAAAACAACATTCAATTACAACAACCTCTGATTTTACCGGTGTTTTTGAACAAGCGAAAACTCGTGAAGAATTTATGAACCTGATAAATAAAAAGTAGAGCAATATGCTCTACTTTATTTTTTTTACCATAAGTTCATCTGCTATCCGTACACAATCTATACAAGAAAATTTTGCTTTCTTGATTTCGCTGCAGTGGACGTTACCAACTATTGCTTTGAATTCCTCTGTAATTCCTGGTTTACCGATTTTTCTAAGCAACATATCTGCCGAGAACAATGCTCCACAAATTCCATCTTTTGCTCTTCCACCACCCCAGGCTCTGTATTCCTCAATCTCCTGATCTGTAATGTTAAATTCTTTTTGAAAACCTTTCAGTACAGCTTGTGCACAGTTCAGGTTATCGGGCTGTGAATGGAAATAAAGATCTGATTTTATACGATTATACTGGTTTTCCATCTTCTTTTGTCTCAAAATTTACTTTTTTCTCTATAATATATTCCGGCCTGTTTTTGATTTCATCAAATAAGTTGCCAATATATGCACCCATAATTCCTATGGTTAGCAATTGAACTCCACCAAAGAATATAATCAATACGAATAATGACGTCCAGCCTGAACTGGCATGCGTATATCCCATTAATTTGCCCAAAACTGACCAAACCCCTAATATCAATGAAAACATGACTGAGAAGAACCCTAATGCAGTCGCCAGCTTCAATGGTTTTGTAGAAAAATAAAGCAAAGAGGTAGTTGCCAGTTTCAACATTTTTGAAAATGGATATTTGGTTTCACCAGCAAAGCGTGCTTCTCTTTCATAATAATATGGGACTTGTTTAAATCCTATCCATGATACCAATCCGCGAATGTATTTCCCTTTCTCATGCATTTGGTTGAACTCACGGATAATGCTTTTATCAATTAACCTGAAATCACCTGTATCAACAGGAAGCCTCACTTCTGAAAAGAAATTAAGCAACCGATAAAACGCTTTTGCAGATAGCTTTTTAAAAATCCCTTCTCCCTTCCTTGATTTTCTTACACAATACACAACCTGAGCATTCGAATCTATCATTGTTTGAATCATATCAGGAATTACTTCAGGAGGATCCTGCAGATCGGCATCAATAATTACAGCCATATCCGATTTGCAATTATTCAACCCTGCAGTTACAGCCCTTTGATGCCCGAAGTTCCTTGAAAATGAAATGATTTTTAGGTTATCATTAGTCTTAGTTAGATCTGAAAGAATTTGCTCAGTTTCATCCGTACTACCATCATTAATGAAGATAATTTCTGATTTATATTCTAAATTAGCCAGTACTGACTTTAATCTTTTATAGGTCTCATTTATTACTTCCTCCTCGTTAAAACAAGGAACAATAACACTAAGCGATTTATTCATTTGGCATTAATTTTTAAAAGTGTAGTATTTGTTTAGTCCAAAATTGATACAGGTATAAACCACGATTGAAAGTAACTGACATAGATAAGGATCGATGTGCGAATAATGCAACAACACATACAGGTTTGCTAATTGAAATAAATAGGAGATAGCAAAGGTAACTATAAATTTAAAAACAGTAACACTTAGTTTTGTTTTACTTTCGAAAGTCCAATTTCGATTCCAGATAAAGCTGTTGATTAGTCCAATGATGTATCCGATTAAGTTCGAAAGGTAATCAGAACAAAGAAATACTTTAAGAAATATCCAAATAACACCAGCAGTAAGCAGGGTATTGGATACGCCTACAATTCCAAACTTAATAAATTGTATAAGGGATTTATTGGTTTTCATTGTTTTACGTTTTCTTTAAACAAAATATTCCTGTATATAGTGATGTAAACAGGACACTCCTTAAATGTCTTAACAGGGACCCAATGTTGTATATTCTTCAAGTCAGCAGCAAATGAATCTTCTACATTTGAAATATTTGAGTAGATAAAATATTTGTTATCGCTATTTGTCCCAACTATCTTTCCATCATTCTTAAGCTCTACAAAGCCCCTGTTGCCATATAAACAGAAACCTGCAGATATTTGATTATACCCCAGTTTCTGTTGGTCGATATAGTTAAAGCATTCTTCTCTTACTTTATAATAGGGCAAATGGGCAAGTGTACAGTCCCACGATTTAGCTATCTTATCGGGATATATCCATAAGTTACCGGTCAGTTCAAAGCACAGTACAACAAATAGAGCAATTTTCACCTTTTTATCGTTTAAAAAGGTGTTGAGTCCAAGAAATGTAAGAAGTGTCAGCAAAAAGAACTGAGGCATAAAATACCTCGCTGAAAAAGGCATTTGGGTAATAAAAACAAAAAGCATATATAACCCAGATAGAAGTAAGAGAAAGAATAACAGGGTTTTAAACTCAGGTGTTAATCTTGTTTTTCTTCTTATTAATATATAAGCAACATAAATTCCAATTATCCAAATTATGATACGTCCGTTTTCAACTGAACGAAGGACAAATTCTGCCAGGTGTTTAATAATCCTTCCTATTCCGCCTGGTAATGAATAATGGATATTCTCTGCCGAATTGGAGAAAAACCATCCTTTTACGCTGAAATAATATGTAAAATATGCTGCAAGGAGAATGAGTGTAGGCAAATAGGGGAGAATGATTTTAATAATTGTGCGGAAATCGGGCTTTGCAGAAGTTTTTAGATATATAAAATAAAAATGGGTAAGCAGTAGAATCCCTCCTACAAATATTCCCCGCATATTAATACAACAAAGAAAAAACACACCGATTGATAACAGATACGATTTATTTTCTAAAACGGCTCGAAGTGACAGGATAAATGCGGTGAATAAAATGAAATCTGGTGAAGAAATAGAAAATTGACTCAAAAGAGTTGATTCCAATAAGGTGACAAGCAACACCCAACCGACAACTTTATCAGGAAACAATCGTTTCATTATCCACCAGACGTTGAATATCAGTATAAGTGCCCATAGAAATATAAAAATATGCGAAACCCATATTTTATATCCGAAAACCTTCCATAAAGCAGCTGTCATAATTCCCATTAATGGAGGGTGATAGCCTGTTGCAACAATTCCAGAACCTGAACTTTGTGAAGGCATTAATAGTTGGTGGAAATTTGTAAGATAAAACCAATGTGCTTCTTTGGAAATCTGTTGAATGTTATCCCAAAAAAAACAGTTATTTATACACATAACTGTAAGAAGTGTATAAGTCAGCACAATTAAGAACTGAAAAATCAGATTAGTCCGGCTTTCAAATTTCATTTGATTCAATTTTAAGACTTTTGATAAAATCAATTGAAGTAAAAACAATTACGAATGAATAAATAAGAAATGCTGGCGACATTGGTAGTATTTCGTTAAATCTTGAGCAACGAATGTACGAATAAAATGATACAATCCAGATGCCTATTGGAAGATGTATATTCTTTCTAAGTATTAAGCAATAAAGTAGTCCGAGCAAATCTCCTAAATACATATATCTTTCATGCATGCCCGGAAGCAAGTAAGGAACAATAATTGAGCTTAGAAAGGCCAGTTTAATCCAGCTTTCATACGAAAAGAACAAGCGCTTCTTACTTAACCAAAAGCCTGAAAATAATGTAAGAATAATTGTCAGAATTATCCCTCCCATTCTGACGGGCTCGTACAATCCGTTGTTTATCCAGATATAGATGTTCGGAAAATTGAGTGTGAGATACCTGAAACGATCTGTTTGTGATATGTACACATTTAAGAGTTCTGTAAAGGATCGTCCATATAACCAGGCAGGGGTAATGCTGAGAATAAAGACTAAGGGTACCAATAAAAAATAGTACCAACGGATATTTCCTCTCAGCATCATTACAAAATAGAAGGGTAAAATCATTACAGTTTGCATCTTAAATGCAAAAGCTATTGCTAAAAACAAAATGGAGAGAAATTGTTTCTTTTGCAAAATAAAGTAAATACTACCCATTACAAATGCAGCATAAATTGAATCACATTGTGATAAATAACTGCTATTAAGTAATACAGACGGGATTATTGGAATAATGGCAAGTGAAATCCATATCAAGAGGTTGTCATGGTATTTTTGACAGGCAGCTTTTCCAACAAAAAAAGCCGCCAGGTATTCGAATAAGATGGAGACTATTTTTACCGAATAAAGAGGGTTTAACCCAATTTTAGTGATTGCAATCAGGATGTAAATGTAGGAAGGAGTATAGTCATAAAATCCAAATTTTAATGACGAAAAATATCCATGGGTTTTAATAAATCCTATCCAGGGATCAATGAAATATATATAATCACCTGTTTTTACTGGTAATAAAATCAGTTTGCATATTACTCCAAATATTATTAGAGCAATCCAGATGTTTTTATTCGAAAGAATCTTATGAGCTTTTTGAGTAATAAACATAAATATATATTATAAAATCATAGTAATATAAAATATTAAGAAACAATAAATGATTGTCTACGCAACAAATTAACTAGAATATAATTATCTGCTATTATTGTAATGTAAATCAATTTAGTAATATTACGCGTATATTTTAGGATGAAAATAATTGCAATTTTAAATTCATAAAATACATTTAAATGCCCATTGGGTAATAGGTAATAAAAATTATAAAAGAATCAACTAAATTATATTAGATTTTCTTTTGATACAAAATGCCATTCTTTGATTTAATAATTTGTTGGTAAGATTTTAGTGCTCTGGGAGTATGAGTATAAATATATCTTGATTGTAACTTGTCCGAAATTGTATCAGAAAATGTAATTCCTATCCCAGCAGGAGTGTTTAAAAAAACATCTTCATCGTAATTGTCAATAACAAGAGTGTTTTTAAATTTTGATATTGCTTTTTCAGAATACTGTATTTTATTCAAGGCCACATTGTTTTTTGGTCGTGTATATCGATGACTGTTAGTTAGAAATTCAACCTGTATTCTGGGAGATAAAAATAATATGATCAATCCGAATAAGTTGACTAAAAAAAATATTTTAATGATTTGTAATCGATTTGAAAGTATAAAAAACAAAATAATACCAAATATGAGTGGCGTAATGACTCTGTAATCACGCCAATTAAAAACATCATAGGCGGTAAAAGTTATAAGTAAAGAAAGAAAAATCAGTATAAATGCACTAAAATAGAACATATCAATTTTTGAAGTCTTATATTTTAAAACTCTTGATTTAATAAAAAACCATATGATTAATGAAAAAACTAAATAACGCTGTAACACCTGAATAAAATCATCTCGAAATGGATAAAAAAACCTTAATATATTCAGACAAAGATGTTTTAGAAAGAATATTGTAAAATCAAATATAGTAGAAATTGAAAATAATTCACTTAGGAATGAATAAGGATATGGAGAAACAAAATGTGAATTAACCAGGAACAAAAAAATAGAAAATATAATCCAACCTGTGAGTAAAATAATCATTTTACCGTTAAATTTCAAGTCTTTGTTATAATAAAAAATTATTGGAAGAAAAAGGATAATATTAATTATGCGGATAAATGAAATGGAAATGCAAAAGAAAATCAGAATAAAAAGAATAATATTTCTTCTTTTTGAATCATAATTTATGTAACTAAATAATAATGAGAAATACACGATTAGAGTTGCAAAATTCATTAACTCAGACATTGATGTTGAACAATATAAAATCAAAGGTGTGTAAGTGATATAAAATAAGGATATTAGGAGAGTTGTTTTTGTTGTAGGTTTAACGATTAAAATCAACAAGAGAAATGCTATTGATATAAAAACATTATTTGAAATAGCTATTGAGTAATAATTCCACCCAAAAAGTTTGGCATAAGCCGTATAAACAGATACGGTTCCGAAACCATGATTGCCAAAAGATAAAGAATTAGGTAATATCTCGTTAATAGTATAATACCCAAAGTTTAGACCTTTAGTAGAAAAAGATAAGACTTCATGCCAATAGCTTAATTCATCGTTCCAATATGGAGTTAACATGAACATCGAATTCTTAGCAAAAAGAGCTGTTATAATAGAAAGTAAAATCCAGGGAGTTAAAACAAGAAGTAAACCACTCAAGTAACGTTTTGCATTGGACACATAAGTCATATTTTGCATTGAGTAATTACGTATTAGTTTTACTTTTTAGAAATTTTGAATGGAAAACATGAACCTGTATTAAATACAAAAATCAAAACGGCTTTTAAGAACAATGTTGCTTTATAGTTACTATTACTTTTGAACTATAATTGAAACATTTTTTTATACTTTGTTTGATAATAAAGATTTAGTTCTTAAACAGTGTTGTTCTTTAATTTATAACTAAAATCTTTGTAATAGCACTTTGAGTTCCGTCAGCATTGGCACATATGGCCAAATAAATTCCAGTACTGACTCTTCGTCCATGAACATCTTTACAATCCCAGGTTGCGAGACTTCCATTGGAGACTGTTTCGCATATCAGATTCCCTGCAATATCTGTAATTTTAACTTGCGAATTTTCCATTAATCCGGTAATGGTAATAACTCCTGTGTATCCCTGTCGAACAGGATTGGGATAAGCATATACATCTCCAAATGTAGCGCTTGCTTCATTTGCATCGCTTTGGTAAGATACAATGCCTTGATCTGTACCAAAAAATACTTCACCGGTTAATGGATTTATTGCTAAGGACATTACGTTGTTTGATAAAAGAGGACTGTTTGAAATGGTGAAATGCTGAATGGTTTGTTGTCCGTTTTCTGACATTAAATATACTCCAGAGGATTTCGTTCCAAGCCATTTGCGATTAGCTCCATCTATAGCAATAGCTTGTATGCTTTCTCCAACAAGTAAATAATCAGCTAAATTTGTACTGTCATTTCTAGGAATTTTAACTCTGGAACAGGTATAATTCGAATCGTATACTTTTGATAAATTATTGAAAAGAAATGGCCCAACATTCGTTCCAACCCATATTACCCCGTTTTTGTCTTGAGCAATTGAATATATTGCACCTGGTATTACAGATACTATCTTAACATTCCCTGAATTGTCAGTCTCCGGATAATTAAATGGATATAATAAAGTTGAATTGTCGTCATTTTGATTTGTAATTGTACCATTGTCATCAAAAACAATAATATTGCCACTACGGGCAGAAATCAAAAATTTTTGATTTTCATTTTGATTGTTTATGAGTATTTTTCCCAACGTGGGTTGCACAGTATTTGGGTAATTCAATTGTGTCCATATACCATTTGCAAGCAGAACTTTTATACATGATGCAACTTGTGAATTTGCTAAAAACAGATTCCCTTGTTTGTCATAAATAGCGCCATCCAAACGCATATAATTTTGATTACCGGGGTAAATAGAATTAATAGTGCTATTCGATTCATTGTATAATTTCACAAAAATATTATTCTTAAATTCATACAATCCGGTTCCATACGAAGTGACAAAAAAGTGGGAATATTTAGCTTCATTTGGGTCTGTAGGTTCAGTAAGGTCAACAGCAACATTCATAAAATCCAAAGCCTGGCGGCCTGTTGTTTTTTGAATATCACTCCACAGGATGTTTGTCCATGTTCCTTTTTCATACATCATCACAGCTCCCGGTGTATTATATTGTTCTCCCCAACGACCTCCCGGCACTACAAATAATTTTCCCCCTGCAAATGTCATGTTCCAGGGGATATTGACTGCTGGTCCTCCTGGTTTATAGTAATTTATAACAGGTGTTTCAGAACCTGTTTGTTTGTATGAAATTATTCCCAGGTTGTTCGCTGCAAAGTAATAAGTATTGTTTTGACTGTCAAATTCAGCATCGGTTATTGTACCTAAATTTGCAATTGTAGAAACATTGAAAAGACTATTGATAAGATAAGTTGTGCTACCGGTAAATACATTCAAACTTGCATTCGTGACATTAAAATCAGAAACTGAAATCCCTGGAAGAACAGGTGTCCATGAATTATTCGTTTCTTGTTTATAAAGATTTCCACCACGTAATAAAATAAGTTGCCCACCAAGTGTTCCTATCTTTTGAAAATCACCAAACCCCGGGAGTCCTGATGTTACTGACCAGTTTGCATAGTTTACCAGGTGCGGGTCATTCTCAGAAGCATTGAAAACCGTAGAAGATGTCAGTGCATAAATGATTCCATTATTTATGGTCGTGTTGAGAACTTTTACCTCCGAAGCATTTGGCCCGATATAATACGTGTCGGCCACTTCTTTCTTAAGCATATTCAATACAATAATTCCAAAATTACAAGAAAGATAGGCCTTGTTTTGATAAAACTGAATCTGGTTTACAACCTTATTTGTGCTTATTTGCTTGTTGAAAAAATCGGGTAAGTTTGTAACGCCACCACTATTTAAAATGTCTATGTTCCCATTCTCGTAAACGATTAACAACTGTTTGTCGATTGGGTCATACTCGATACGTGAAATAGTTGCATCACTTAATCCGCTTAACTTGCTGTAAAATTCCATATTCCCATCAAGTTTGTCTACAGAAAATAGTGCGCCATTACTAATGGCATATATTTTATTTTCAGACTGTGCAATTTGCAAGACACTGTTATAGGCAAAATGAGTATTCCACTTACCCATTGCCACTTGTGACCATATGGAACAGGCAAAAACAATAAGTAAAAACCCGGTAATGAATATTCTTTTTTTCATATAATACATACACACTTTATTTTGAAAATTGAAAAGAATCAACGAATAGTTGCCCGCAAATCAATAAAACTCAAATACTTCTGTTTTATTTTGTCAGAGTTAATTTGATTTTATTATTTCGGTCTATCAGATCGTTCGAAATAAACGAAAATTCGTATCTTATTTAGTATTGTATTGCAAAAAATCAATCAGCTTGTTTACTGCCAAAGCCCTGTGACTTATTTTGTTTTTTTCGTCGGCACTTAGTTGTGCAAAGCTTAAGAGATAACCTTCGGGAACAAATATGGGGTCATACCCAAATCCACTCTCGCCTCTTGGAAGCATTGCAATATTACCATCTATTTTCCCTTCAAAAAATATGGTTTTATCACCAATGATCAATGCAATAACTGTACGGAAACTGGCTTTTCGATTTGTTATATTTCCGAGTAAAGATAATACTTTACACATGTTATTGTACGAATTATTATCTTCTCCTGCATATCGCGCTGAATAAACACCCGGCTCACCATTCAAAGCCTCAATCTCCAGGCCTGTATCATCAGCAAAACAATCTAATCCAAATTTCTCATGAATGTAGGTAGCTTTCAGTAAGGCATTCCCTTCCAATGTGTTGGCGGTTTCAGGAATGTCATCCTGACAATTTAAATCATTTAAACTGATAATGGTAAATTCAGGCTCCAGTATGGCTCTGACTTCAGCCAGCTTATGTGCGTTATTGGTAGCAAAAACCAATTTATTCATGAATCTAAATAATATTAATTAATTATCAACTGAATGCAAAGATAATTATTTTCAGGAATAAAAAACGGAACCTATTCCTTTTTTAAAATCCTATCGAAAAATAAATTAATTTTTGTTCGTTATAAAAAGCATATATTTTTCTGATTAATTTCCTTCAGCATTTATCCCTTCTTTTTTTATATCACCAAACTTTTTAATCTTTCGATCATTTCAGTCCTTAAACACTGAATGGTTATAGCGATGCCACCATAAGAATATGATATGCATTTTGTGAAGGAAAGATAAGCTCCCGGGGGAAATGAATTATCTGCCTCGTTCGTTTTTTATCACATAAAATTATACAATTTTGTCTGATAGAAAGTCCTCTTTAGATGTTTTTAAATCATGAAAATTGAACACTTTCTATTTTATGTTAGTGTTCATTCGTCCATTTTTGAAATAGGGTTCGGATAGGGTACGGATAGGGTACGGATAGGGTTCGGATAGGGTTCTGTTAGGATTCAGATAGGGTTAGCACTCTGAACCCTAACAGAACCCTTTCGGAAATCTCTCCGATTCCACTTTATACTTAAAATGGAAGTATGAAATAATCCATTTGATTGTGATTAAAAAAGAGCATAAACAAAGATAAAATCATGTTACTACCATTTTTTTTTTGAAATTAATGTGGTTTTATGAATCAATGTCGTTTAGGAATTGTATTGCCTTTTGTTTATCAATCGATTACATAAAGAGTTCATCCCTTAAAATTTAAACTTGTTTCTATACTATATGCAATTAATCCATTTTTACTATTTGCTTATTAAGTAAAAAAATGCACTTATCCATCTTTTTCAGTTATCAATATGTCTTTTAACACCCTTATTTTTTATATCTTTGACCCAAATTATAAAAACTTACCTAAAAAGTGTTCTTGTTTCACAATTCAACTTCAAAATGAGAATATACCTGATTACTAAAAAACTTAATTTGAAAATAATATAGGGATGAAAAAAAATACGTTGCTCCTTTGTTTTTTTATGACAATGACTACAGTCATTGCTCAACAGCTTCCCAAAAAGGGATTAAGTTTTGGCGCTCTACCAGCTGTATCCTATGATTCTGACCTGGGCTTTCAGTATGGAGCATTAGTAAATTTATATCTTTACGGTGATGGATCACGATTCCCAAAATACGATCATTCGCTGTATCTGGAGTTGTCAACGTATACCAAAGGTACCACAATAGCCCGTTTAAGATATGATTCGGAGCGATTGATCCCAAAGGTTAGAACCACGGTGGACATAAGTTATGTCACTGATCAAATGTCCGATTTTTATGGTTACAATGGCTATCAAAGTGTGTATAACCCGGTTCTGTTTAACAGCTCAAACAGGTTGTTCTATAAAAATGAAAAAGACATGTTCAGGGCAAAAGCCGATTTCCAGGGTTATTTTGGAGATACTAAATTAGGTTGGGTAGCCGGGTATACCTTTTATCACTTTAAAATGGACACGGTTAACAATAATAAACTTGGTATTACAAAGACAGGTGAAACGTTATTTGAAAAATACAAGGACTGGGGATTAATTAATCCGTCAGAAGCTCCGGGTGGAAGTATAAATTATTTTAAGATAGGACTTAAATACGATTCAAGGGATCAGCTGGCATGCCCGATGAAAGGGATTTTTACGGAAGCAGTTATTCAATCGACACCCAAATTTCTAAACGAATCATTTCCCCATACAAAGTTGGCAATTATTCACAGGCAGTACTTCACGTTAACGAAGGATCTGTCATTCGCCTATCGCCTGGATTACCAGATGTCGGTTGGGAATAACCATGTGCCTTATTACGCTCAACCTTTATTGATTACGAGCTATTTAATTGCAGCTACCAATCAGGGGCTGGGTGGTAAGAGCTCAATTCGTGGTATATTGCGCAATCGGGTTATCGGGGAGGATGTGGGTTTTGGTAATTTTGAATTCCGGTATAAGTTTCTTCGTTTTGAACTGCTGAAACAAAATTTCTATTTAGGAACAAATGTGTTTTTCGATTCAGGTATAATTCTTAAACCAATAGATATTAATTTAGCAACTGTATCGGCTACCGACAGAGCGAACTATTTCAATGATTATTCTTCCGGAAAATTTCATTCTTCCGCTGGGATCGGATTGAAGATTGGTTGGAATGAGAATTTTGTTATTTCGGCTGACTTTGGGAAAGCCTTTGATAAACAAGATGGAAATACCGGTTCATATATCGGTTTGAATTATTTATTTTGAAAATTCATAAACTTGCATTCCGGGAAAATGAAGATTGTTTACATAAATTAATTTTACATGTGGTGGATTGTTAGCAGTGCAATATTGGTTGGAATTTTATATTTTACTCTTATAACAGTATTTTTTTTCGGTTGGAGGCGATTGAATGCCTTTGTTCCAAAAGGAAATGAACAACTACATACAGGACTATCGGTTGTTGTGGCTTGTCGGAATGAAGAAAATCATATCCGACAACTCATAGGATGTCTGGCACAACAAAGTTATCAAAACTTTGAACTTATATTGGTGAATGATCATTCGGGAGATGCAACAAGATATCATATAGAAGAATCACAAAAAGTATTCCCTAAAATTAAACTTGTAGATGCCACAGGATTTGGTAAGAAAAATGCCATTAAGGAAGGTATCCTGATTTCAACAAATGAATTGATTGTTACCACTGATGCCGATTGTTTGCCTTCATACCATTGGTTGGAGTCTATCGTCTGTTTTAATAGAAAATATCCGGCTGATTTAATAATATGTCCTGTAAAGCTTTCCTGGCATAAGGGTTTGTTTTCGCAACTGCAGATACTCGAGTTTGTTGCTTTAATTGCATCGGCTGCCGGATCTGCCGGATCAGGAATGCCTGTTTTATGTAATGGTGCCAATCTGGCTTTCACACGGGAATCATGGCTTAGAAGTCAGAAAGACCTACATGAGGAGCAAATGTCAGGCGACGATATGTTTTTGCTGGAGAGTATTAAGAAAAGGGGAGGAGTTATTCGGTTCTTAAAATCAGAATCAGCTTTTGTTGTTACAGCGCATGCTAAAACAATATGGGAATTTATAAAGCAACGTCGTAGATGGACTTCAAAATCTCCTGCCTATAGGGATTGGCAAATAATTCTCACAACTTGTATTGTATTTCTAGTTAATTTGTGTTTGGTGGTTTTAGCCGGACTCTCATTTGTAAACTCCGCTGCAATAATTGTCTTCCTATTATTTTTCATCTTTAAATACATAGTTGATATTGTTTTTTTATATTCAGTACGTAGGTTTTTTCAATTAAACAACATTTGGTTTTATTCTTTATTCTTATCCATCTTCTATCCACTCTATGTACTTTTAGTACCTGTATCCGCGTTAGTACTAAAGCCTAAATCCTGGAATTAATCATTATTACTTAGTTTTTAATTACAACAAATTCAATGTTGTAATAAATTGTTGTGTCATTATAAAAATAGTGATTAATTTAATATTATATAATTTATACACAATATCAGTCAAAAAATCCACATAAATCATAATGGATATTTGTAAATTTGTACGATTAATTTTGCACAAAAGATGCAAATTAAATTCAATCCTTAAAATCTAATTTATTAAAAAATGAAGAAACACAATTCACTTATGAAGCGTGCATTGTTTCTTGTGGTGGCTATGTCCTTATATGGGATACTAATAGCCCAGACAAAAACAATCACTGGCGTAGTTAAGGAAACTACCGGCGATCCTATTATCGGAGTATCTGTTGTGGTAAAAGGCACAACTGTTGGAACAGTAACGAATGCTGATGGAACATTCTCATTGCAAATTCCCACGAGTGCCAATACCTTGGTTTTCTCGTATGTGGGAATGAAGAAGCAGGAAGTTCCTGTTACATCAGGTTCGATGAATGTAATTATGGAACAGGTTTCAAACGAACTGAATGAACTTGTCGTAATTGGGTATGGAACAGTACGAAAAAGTGATTTAACCGGTGCTGTGTCGAGTGTTAATTCAAAAACTGTTACAGAGAAAGGGGTAACGAATGTAATAAGTTCCATACAGGGATCAGTTGCAGGTGTACAAATCACACAAAATTCTTCACGTGCAGGTGCAGCGTATGATATTATTATACGTGGACAAAACTCAGTCTCCGGGACTTACTCTCCACTTTATGTTGTAGATGGGGTCATTACTTCAAGTATTGACTTTCTGAATCCACAGGATATAGAAAAAATTGATATTTTAAAAGATGCTTCCTCAACTGCCATTTACGGATCACGTGGATCGCACGGTGTGGTAATTGTTCAGACAAAATCAGGAAAGAGCGTACAGCAGGCTTCAAAAACTTCCATATCTTATGATGGATATTATGGGGTGAGTAATACTGCACGTTCACCTAAGTTTATGGATACGCAGGAATGGATGAAATATCGGGCGTTAAACTACCAATATACTTCGGATGCAAATGGTGATGGTGTAATTGAATTTGCCAAAGCTGATCTGATTAATGTGTGGTTTGGAGGACTCCAGTATCGTGATTTAAATAATGGGAAAGGTTCTCAACCTGTTTATGCAAATGGGACATGGGGTGGCAGCCAATGGTTGCTTGACCGGTATTTGAATAACTCCACCACCGATTGGGCTGGTTTAGTAACTCAACAAGGCATTCAACAGAATCATTATATCGATATTTCCGGTAGTACGAAAGATGTTGGTTATGTCGTTGGTATTGGATACCAGGATGAGAAAGGGGTATTTATTAATGACAATTATAACCGATACAACCTGAAAGGAAGTGTAACTGCAAACCTGAATAGCCAATGGACTGCCGGATTTAATATTAATACTGCATATTCAACGCAGGAAACCGGTAGTGATAACGGGATATTAAGCGCATACAGAATGAGTCCGATCACAACAGCGTATACCAACGGAAATCTTGACCCGTTATTAAACCACCTGGAAGGAAATGTAATCGTAGTGCCTGGTAAAACTACCGAAAATGTGAAAGATGCAAATGGGAATGCAAGCTTTTTAAATTCAATAGGAGGGGGTGGATTTACATCTTCCATAAATCCATTGATCGATTTGGCAAATACGTCGAATAATACCCAAAAAATATTAGCCATGGGAAGTGCATTCCTGCAATTCTCTCCAATTAAAAATTTAACCCTTAAGACAACTATTTTACCAAGTTTTAATACCTATCGTGCCGGAATATATAAAAGTACATTGGCTGAAGGGAATTATGACAACCCATTAACTAGTGCTGTCGAAAATGATGCCAAAGCAAGTGTAAACAATTATACGTATTTTAATTATACCTGGGATAATCAGGTGGATTATAAGTTTACATTAAAAAACGGTCATAATTTGGATGTTATGGGTTTATTCAGTGCATTTGCTGAAAATTCAGAACTTTATACCACCAGTACTGCCGGTTATAATTCCAACTATGAATGGTATAATCTGGGTGCTGCATCAAATACCGCTAACACAAAACTAACAAGTGCTTATGCCGAATCTTCGATGATATCTTATGCTGCAAGAGCCAGGTATGCCTACAAAGGAAAATATCTTGTTACTGCTACTATTCGAAACGATGTATCTTCTAAACTTGCTGCAGGGTACCAGGCAGTGACTTTGCCTTCTGCTTCAGTTGCATGGCGTATGTCGGAAGAGTCGTTTATGGAATCAACAAAAAATGTAATATCCAATTTGAAATTACGTGCAAGTTATGGTACAACGGCTAATAATAACATCAATCCATATCAGACGCAGACTCCTGCTAACCTTCAAACATATTACAATTTTGGTTCAAGCAATGCTTTGGGTGTAGGTCCGGGTCCATTAGCCAGTAAAGTTTTAACCTGGGAGAAAACAAGGGAGTTTAATGTTGGACTTGATCTGGGATTGTGGAATAACCGTGTTGACTTAACTGTCGACCTATACAATCGATTGTCTACCGATTTACTTCAACCTCTTACCCTACCTCTTGAATCAGGTGCCGGAACAATGACAGACAACCTGGGATCGGTTCAGAACCAAGGGATTGAAATTGCATTGAATGCAAATATTATTAATGCAAAAAATCTGAAATGGACTGTAAGCGGTACGTTTTCTGCGAATCAGAATAAAATCATGAATTTATTCGGAAATACAACTCCAGGATATATTTTTATCAACAGCAGCACCCAAAAATGGATGGTAGGCCAGGATATTAATTCACTTTATGGCTATGTGTTTGATGGTGTTTGGACTGCAGATGGTATATTGGCTGCTATAGCAAACAAAGATCCGAGAGTAGTGAATTCAGCCGGCAAGGTTCTTGCACGCGAAGGCCAGGCTAAAGTAGTTGATTATGATAATAACGGCATTGATGCCAACGACCGCAGAATTCAGGGTCATTCTGATCCAAGCTATACAGCAGGGTTAAGCACAAATTTATCATACAGAGGAATTGANTTTGCCATGACCATTTATACGGCACAGGGTATGACAGTATTTTCTCCATTTATTGAGGAATTCACGAATTACAATGACCGTGGTCGACAGAAATTGGTAATGGATTATTACATTCCTGCCGGAACAACCATGATTGGGGCTGATGGATATTACTATACCCAACAAACTGCAATAAACAATCAGACTCGTCCAATGGTATATACCGATAATGCTACAAAAGCAAATTGTGGTCCGTATTGGCATACTGCAAAGGAAACTGCGAACGAAATGCCTGGTTCATGGGTCGATGCTTCTTTTGTTAAGGTCAGAAATATAACCCTGGGTTATACACTTCCGACATCAGTCATTAAACCATTACATATCACTAATTTCAGGGTGTATTGTAATGTGTTGAATCCTTTTGTTTTCACAAACTATAAAGGGTTTGACCCTGAATGGGCAGGAGCTTCAATGGGAAAAGATAATGGCCCTGCAACCATTACTTATCAATTAGGAGTTAATGTTAAGTTTTAACCACAATTATTTTAATACGATATAATATGAAAAAGATAATTTATATATTCACACTTGTTGCAGCATTTATGCTTTCAGGCTGTTCGGATTATTTGAAAGAAACAAATAAAACCAATCCCGATGCTGCTACATTTTATAAAACCGCTTCAGGTTATGAGTCACTGATAAACTCCTGCTACTCAACTTTGCGGGATGTGTATGGAGACAATATCGAAATGTTTGTAGCAGGTACCGACTTATACAAAGTGGCAAGAGCCGGTCTTGTTTCCCAGGGTTTAGGAACCTATCAGAATCTGACACCGGCTGACAATTCGGTGAAAGCATTTTATCAGGTTGTCTATCAGTCAATCAAAAGATGCAATGATGCCATTTATTACGGAGAATTGTACAAACAAAGTGCAGCACGTATTGCTGAAGCACGTTTTTTACGTGCATTCTATTATTTTCATCTTGTTCAACAGTTTGGGGATGTTTCTCTGGTGAAAGATTTCCTGACTTCTCCTGTTACAAATTATCCAAGGACACCTGAGGCAGATGTTTATACCTTTATTATCGATGAGATGAAAAGTGCTCTAGCCGATCTTCCGGCAACTGCAGCAAACAGGGTTAATCAACGTGTTGTAAACCATTACTTGTCATTGGTCTATTTAACAAAAGGATATGAAACATTTGGTACTGCAGCCGATTTTCAATCATCGGTGGATTATGCAACCATTGCAATAAATGGTCAAGCTCTTACATTACCATTTGATGGAAAAACCGGTATCTTCTTTCCAGGTCTTGAAAAGAACGCTGAAATCCTTTTCTCGGTACAATATAGTGCAACATCATTGGCAAGTGTAACCCTTGGAAATTCACAAGCATCTTCTTTTGGTGCATATCTGGGAGGTGCTGATGGAGCTGTGAATGACGGAATGCCTTATATGAATACAAAGTTGAAACCAACTATGAGGTTGTATAATCTGTTAAGCGCCGATGCTGCCGATACTCGTTTTGCAGGTACGTTTATGCAGGAACTTTACGGAGTAGTTGCAACAGGTAAGTGTAGTTTCTATTCATATTTCAAAAAGTTTGATACGCGCAATACATTAGAGGTTCTTATGTATTATCCTAAACCGGGAGCCACACAAGTTGATGTAAATGCCTGGATCGCTATCAATTCTACCGGTCGATCAAAAACAACCATAAAATGGCCAACAACAGGTGCCGTAAATAACTGGGAAAAGAGCGATCTGGATAAGGATTATCCATGTATCAAAAAGTTCTCTGATCCAGATGCTCCATTTAATACAACAGCCAGTCGTCGTGACATATTTCTAGCCCGTTTAGCTGAAACCTATTTAATACGTGCAGAAGCCTATATTAAATTAGGAAATAAGCAAACTGAAGCAACAAATGATATAAATGTGGTTCGCACACGCGCCGGAGCAACAGTTATTACTTCAGCAAGTGCAACAATTGATTATGTGTTGGATGAACGTGCACGTGAATTTGCCGGAGAGTATAATCGCTGGTATGATTTGAAACGTACAGGTAAATTAGTTCAATATGTTTCTACTTACAATCCGGATGTTCCAAGCGAATCGAATATGAAAGGGAAAGATGGTAATTATAAAATTTTACGCCCTATACCGCAAGATGCAATCGGACTTAATAGTGCAGTCATAGTTCAGAATCCTGGATATTGATAATATAGAAAAAGGCTGTTTCAATTGAAACAGCCTTTTTTTTATCTTGTAATAAACAGAACATCGCCCGATAATGTTGCTTTATATCTTTTAAGTGCTTCCTTTGCTACTCCTTTCGAAGGAGATCCGATGCCATATCCAATATCGAAAACAGAACCACAACTTTCACAAACTGCTTGTCCGGAATAATTTGGATATACACGGATATTTTGCTTCGCTTCATACGGGCATGCCATATCGTATGCATAATAAGCACCATCAAATCCGGTATATACTAAGATTCCTCCATACCCAATCCTGTCAGTTACAAACACTCCCTGCTTAAAAATAAGATATTTAAGGTATGAGTTTTTAAACGTTGGATAAGTTGTTGTAAGATTTAAATCAAGGTAAACCGGAAAGTCAGGTATTGATGATATTACATTGTCATTGCAACCTACAAATAATACTGTAAGGAATGAAATGACCAGATAATATTTTATGAATACTAATCTCATATTTTATAAAAAGGACTGCAATTTAAACTCTTAAACTGAATACAATTCAGTTTTATCCTAATTCACCGATCCTCCACAATTCGTCATTTGAGAACTGAGTATTTTTAATTGCATCGATATTATCCTGCAATTGTTTTAATGAACTTGCACCTACGATGACTGAATTTACTTCAGGAGTACGTAAACACCAGGCTAACGACATTTGAGCCAATGTTTGTCCACGTTGTCCGGCAATTTCATTTAACTTCGATATCTTAGTAATAATTTCAGGCGTAATCTGATTTTTCTGCAAAAAGCCATAACTATGTGCGGCTCTTGAGTTCTCAGGAATGCCGTTTAGATACTTATCGCTCAACAGACCCTGAGCAAGTGGTGAAAAGGCTATAATTCCTACACCATTTTCCTGAGCAAGAGGAATCACATTCTGTTCAACCTGACGGGTAAAAATATTGTATTTATCCTGATTAATAAGGCAGGGTGTTCCGTTGTTCCGCAGAATCTGATATGCTTCGCGTGCTTTATCGACAGGATATTTTGATATCCCAACATATAATGCTTTCCCTTGTTTCACCATATCCGATAAAGCACCCATTGTCTCTTCCAATGGGGTGGTAGCGTCATACCGATGCGAATAAAAGATATCCACGTAGTCTAACTTCATACGATGCAGACTTTGATCAAGGCTTGCGATTAAATACTTACGTGAACTTCCATCACCATATGGGCCTTGCCACATTTCATGCCCTGCTTTGGTGCTTATAATCAGTTCATCACGGTATGAAGAAAACTGATCTTTCAGGATCTTACCAAAGTTCTTTTCAGCACTTCCAAATGGAGTACCATAATTATTTGCTAAATCAAAATGAGTTATTCCATGATCAAAGGCAAAATGAATCATTTTCAAGGCTTCATCCTGATCATCTACATCACCATAATTATGCCATAATCCAAGTGAAATACGTGGTAATTGTAACCCGCTTTTCCCGCAATGTTGATAACCAACAGAGTTCGTATATCGATCTGATGCAGGTTTGTATGAGTCTTTGGACATAATTGTTAGTTTAAAATTTTACAGAAGGTGCTTTTTCAGTTCCTTTTTCTGATTCAAAATATGGTTTTTCTGCAAATCCACAAATAGAAGCAATGATGGATTTTGGAAACATTTTAATGGAAACATCATAATTTTTTGCTGTTTCATTGTACCTGTTGCGTTCTACCGATATGCGGTTCTCTGTTCCTTCAAGTTGCGCTTGCAATTCCAGGAAGTTTTGATTGGCTTTTAAATCAGGATAGTTTTCTGTAATCATCAATAATTTACCTAAGGCCGAACTTACCTGACCTTGAGCAGCCTGATATTCCTGTAGTTTCTGTGGAGTAAGATTTTTTGGATCTATAGTTATCTGGGTTGCTTTTGCACGTGCAGCAACTACACCTTCCAGTGTTGAGCTTTCGTGGGTTGCATATCCTTTTACTGTTGATACTAAATTCGGTATCAGATCAGAGCGACGTTGATATTGACTCTCAACATTGGCCCATTGGCTATTTACTTCTTCTCTTGACGTTACCAGGTTGTTATAGCCGGAAGTACCCCACATAAATAAAATAACTAATACTGCAGCAACTGAAAGTAAAATAATTGAGTTCTTTTTCATTGTGATAAATGTTTATTTGTGTTTGATAACTATATAACAAAAATGAAAGTTGATTGTATAAGATCTATTTTTTCCTTACTATTATTGTAAAACAGTTCAATGATTCATGAAGATTACCAGCCACTGGTTGATCCTCCGCCTCCGGACATTCCTCCACCGAAGCTTCCACCTCCACCACCATCTGAGCCTCCTCCACCAAAACCACCTCCACCACTGAATAGACCGCCAAGAACAGCACCTGCTACCAGTGAGCTTCCATCACGATTAATACGCGGAATGTTATGGTTGTCGTTTTCCTCATACCCGCAGAATTTACAGACATAAGTGGTCCTTTCGGTTCCAGCACTGATATAAGTCGGTGCTACAATTGTTCTTTTTTCTTTCAGAATAAATGCTTTTGTTTTACATTTAGGGCATTCAGAGTAAACGCTCGGTTTGTCCAACGTGAAAATAGCTTCATTGGCGCATTTGTCACAGACAAATACATCATAATCGATTGCATGCAATTTTTCTTCAAATTGTTGGGCAACCTTTAAATGAACATCTTCCTGTTTCTCCGATAATATGTGCATTGTTCCATCACAAACATTGCAAGGAATAGGGGCACGCCTGATCTTTAGCATCATTAATCTGCCATATATGTTGGCAGGTATGGTAGTAAGTGGGATCGGAATCAACAATAACAGGTAAATCGGATTTGAAAATAAAAGGATACAAACAAATCCAACAATAGGAATCATGATGGATACCAGGCTTATTACACCTGACTTTTCACTCTTCAATGCTTTATACCTGGCTATGTTGCTGTTTAATTTTTTATTCAGTTTGATTTTCTGGATTGAATTACCAATCCATATTAAGGTAAATACTGCTAATATCAGATATATGCCGCCGGCAATTGGTAAGATTTCATTCCATGCAATGACTGGTTTTGCTACTTCCGGTAAAGGTTCTTTTTTGATAACAGATGCAATGCTTACAATTCCTGCCATTAAACCGGCATCATAATTCCCCTTCTTGAATTCGGGAATCATTTTTTGAATTTGTATCCTTTTACAAATGGCATCAGGAAGTACTCCCTCGAGTCCATAACCGGTTTCAAAAGTTACTTTCTTTTGATCTAGTACGAATAATACAAGTAACCCATTATCCTGCTTAGCTTTCCCGATTTTCCATGTGGCAAATAAATCGGTAGCAAATGGTTTCAACTCATTAGCACCTATTGAATTTACTGCTACAACGGCTACTTCCGAACCTGTTTGTGCCTGAAGTGAATCCAGATATTCATTCATTTGCTGAACAGTTTCAGTCTTTAGTATTCCATCAGGATTGCTTACAAATGCATGTGCATTTGCTGTTTTTGGATTTGGCACTGACTGAACGGTATATTCAGCTGCAAAAGTGAAACAGGCAAAGGAACATAAAACAATGATAAGTGCTTTTTTCATACGATGATTTATTAATCCTCCACCAGAAAGTGGAAAGTGAGTTAATTATATGAGTCAATCAGGTTTACATCAAAAATCAATACAGAATGAGGTGGAATTTTTGGGTTGGTGGATACAGTATCATATCCTAAACTACTGGGAATATAAAATCTGTAAGAACCTCCGCCATTCATTTTTGCAATTCCTTCCTGCCATCCTTTTACAGTGCTGGATAGCAGAAGTTGAATACTGCTGCCGGCTGGAACAGAGTCAAATACTGAACCATCAATAAGGTTTCCTTTGTAATTTACAATGACAACACTATTGATGTTTGGCCTGCGTTGGTATCCCTGATGAATAACTTTATAGCATAGACCACTTGGAGTTGTTATAAAGCCAGGATCGTTCTTATGTGCAGCGTACCAGCTATCATTTCTAAGCTTCCAGTCCATGTATACATTTTCCTTACAAGCTGACATGATGATTAATAACAGAAAAGTGATAAAAAAGGCAATTGATGTTTGTTTCATATTTGTTACCGTTATTGTATGGAGATATTTATTTTTGTTTCTTTTTAAATTGTTGAGAAAATGATTTCTTTGCAAAGTACGGCATAGAGCGTTTTGGACCCCAACCAATGAAATTGAACGGATATGTTCCCATTGTTTTCAACCATCCGGGGAAAAGGTCAAATCCTGTACGGGTGGAGCTAATCAGCCTAAATCCTTTCATTAGCAACCTTTCAGCTTCCGGACGTAAATTATGTTCCACAGATTGACGTCTGTTAGACAACAAAATATCCGTTAACGGAATCTTTACCGGACAAACGTCAACACACTTTCCACAAAGGGAAGACGCAAAACTCAAATGGGAAAAGTCTTTAAACCCACGTAAAAATGGCGTCAGTACTGATCCTATCGGGCCACTGTATGTTGTATCATAGGTATAACCCCCAATCGTCTTATAAACAGGACATCCATTCAGACAGGCACCACAACGTATACATGCCAGTGATTCATAAGCTTCATTGTCATTATATACAGCTGTCCGTCCGTTATCCAGTAATATAACAATCATTTTCTCTGGGCCATCCACTTCATTTGATTGTCGTGGTCCTGTAAAAATGGTATTATAAGCAGTTATTTGTTGTCCTGTCCCATGGGCTGCCAATAATGGATAAAATAACCCAAGTTGTGTCATTGACGGAATAATCTTTTCAATGCCGGCCAGTACTATATGTACTTTCGGGAATGCTGTTGTCATGAGTCCGTTTCCTTCATTTTCGGTCACTGATATTCCGCCGATATCAGCAATTAAAAAATTAGCCCCAGTTACTCCTACCTGAGCTGTTGTATATTTCTTTCGAAGTACCTGACGCACATATTCCGTCATCTCTTCCGGAGTACTGTCAATAGGTGTGCCAAATTTTTCATTGAACAACCTGGCAATATCACCCTTCGATTTATGCATTGCGGGTGTTACTATGTGGTATGGCTTTTCACCGGCCAATTGCACTATAAATTCACCCAAATCTGTTTCAACCGATTCACAACCTACATTCTCGGCAATATGATTCAACTCAATTTCTTCGGTTGTCATCGATTTGCTTTTGACCAGCAAATGAGCATCATTCTCACGAAGAATATTTTCTATATAAGCAGTTGCTTCTCCGGCATCTTTTGCCCACAAAACCTGTACTCCACGCGCACTTATTTTTTCTTCAAATTGTATCAGGTATTTCTCCCAGTGTTGAAGCACATCCCGCTTTATTGCAGCAGCGTTTGTTTTAGCTTTCCCCAGATTGTTATAACGCTCCATTCCAACTTTTACAGCTCTATCATAGCGTGAAATGTTGAACTTTATCGTATTCCGATGTTGTATATCGAATGCGATTGCTTTTGCATCATGTGTGAATTTAGAGGACTGTGTCACCTGGTAATATACTATTTATACATTTACTATTTACTATTTTGTGATGAGTTTGAAGAGTTTGAAGGTTTGAAGGTTTGAAGAGTTTGAAGGTTTGAAGAGTTTGATGTTTTAAGAGTTTAAATGTCTTACCAGCTAACCTTCTACTTTCTACCTACTACTTACTACCTACTACCCACTACCCACTATTTCTCAAACGCAAATGTAAAGCTTCCAATACGATTACCATCAGCAAAAAACTCAGCGCGATAAGTCCCTTTTGGTAAAATTTCTCCCACTTTCCAGAATATAACATCACTTTTCGCCTCTCCGGTATATTCAATATTTTTACTGGCTGAATAAGCTATGTTTTTATTTTCATACGGGAAAACGTTGTTCGGACTCTTTGTCAGTACTTCATCATCCGGACGGGTAATTCGCAAATAGATTACTTTATCTCCCGCTTGGGCAGTTATATTCTTTGCAATCGTATATTTGAACTGCAAATTGGTTGTTTGCGCGAACCTGCCTGTCTTTTTCCCTTTGCTGTTAAGTGGAGTCATGCTGAAATTTGTAATTTCCAGAATGGAAGCCCTTGTGACAACCTGATTCAATGATTCTTTATCCTTTGATAATTGCTGTACGGTTTCAGTAGCAGCCTGATATTTTTTATGAACTTCAACATTTTCGGTTTTAAGTACTTTGTTGGCTGAATTTAATGAATCTATCTGATTTACATATAGAATCATTACCTTGCGAACGGTTGCAAGCTCTTGTCTTAGTTGGGCTATACGACGTGCATTTGTCGATTTTGTAATCCGTAGTTCATTTAATAACTGATCAACTTTTGTTTTCTGATTTTGAAGTAATTTAACCAGTGAGTCATTTTTAATCGTGGTAGTATATCCTTCAAATTCCTGATTAAGATTGGAATATTCTTTTTGAACCTGTTCTTTCTCAAAATTCATTTGCTCCACAATTTCTGCCACTTCAGCTTCTTTCTGATTTGCTCTTCGTACGAAATAAAACACTGCAAATGCCAAAATAATAATAATTACTGTTGCAGCGGTGATGATGGTTAAAATTCTTTTTTTATCTGAATCCATTTTATTCTTTTTGTTTGATTTATGTAAGAGATTAATCTAAATCAACTTGCTTATTCGTTTATATGTTATTGTGGTTCTTTGTTGAACTGTTTATTATTTGCAAATACCTTAATATCAGTATTATATTAATTATTAATTTTGAATTATTAATTATTAATTATTTTTTGTTATAACAACGGGATTACTTTTTCAAGTTTTATTCCCCTTGACCCTTTTATTAGTATGTAATTGTTTGTTAGTGGATTTTTATGCACAAAGCTTATTAAATCGTCTACATTCTCAAAAGTAGAATATGGATTCTGTGTTTTTTTAAATACCTTACCTACCAACAAAACGTTTTTAAAACTGTTTTGTTGAAGTAAATCTATTATACTCTGATGTTCTTCAGCACTTTGATTTCCCAGTTCAAGCATATCGCCTAAAATAAGTGTTTTTTGTTCTACATGCATTTGCCCGAAATTTAAAATGGCTGCTTGCATACTTGTCGGATTCGCATTATAAGTATCTACCACTAATTTATTATGTTCAGTCACCGTTAACTGTGAACGGTTATTCTGAGGAATATAGTTTTCTAATCCGTCTTTAATTTGTTCGGTTGTAACGCCAAAATAGTCACCAATGGTTATAGCTGCCAATACATTCTCTGCATTGTACGATCCTATTAAATGAGTTTTAATTTCATGTGTATCCCTTCCTCTGACATTCCATTCTATGTTTAAAAAAGGACTACAATCGGTTATCTCTGCAAAATAATCTGCTGCATTTCCCTGAGTATTCAGGCTATATCTAAGGACCCTATCAGGCTGGGTTAATCCTGATTCTTCAGCCATACTCAACAGCAATGAATTGCCTGAATTTATGAATATTAATTTACCCAAGGCAAAAATGTACGCATACAGTTCTGCTTTTGTTTTCATGACACCTTCCAACGAACCAAATCCTTCTAAGTGTGCTTTCCCTACATTCGTTATTATGCCATAATCAGGACAGGCAATGTTGCATAAAAATTGAATCTCTCCCGGATGATTAGCTCCCATTTCTATCACTGCTATCTGATGCTCTGATGTCAATTGGAGCAATGTTAAAGGTACTCCGATATGGTTATTCAGGTTACCTTGCGTATAAAGAATATTGTATTTCTCTTTCAATACAGCTGCAATTAATTCTTTTGTCGTTGTTTTGCCATTGGTACCTGTAATTCCAATGATCTTCGTTCCAAGGAGTTTCCGATGATAAAGGGCAAGTTGCTGCAAAGTCTCAAGCACATTATTCACCAGGATAAACCGCTCGTCGAGTACATATTCAGCTTCATCAACCACGGCATAGGCACAGCCTTTTTCTAATGCCGGTAATGCAAAGGCATTGGCATTAAAATTCTCACCCTTAAGGGCAAAAAACAGTGATCCTGACGGGCAATTCCGACTGTCAGTACAAATTATCGGATGTTGAAGATAAATAGAGTAAAGATTCATTTTTTCAGATACAGACGTTAGGCTGAATTAAGTGCAAAAATAATCATTATCCAATAAATTAACGCCATACAAGGCAATTAATAATAAATAATGAACAATTAATAATAATACTATGATTTATTTTAAAGCATTAGGTGCTAAATGCTACTATTTGTAAAAAAAAAGACTAAACCCATTCAGTGAGTTTAGTCATTTCTGTCTTTATATATTTTTTTTAGAAACTAAATCCTAAAGTCACATACCAGCCGCTTTGATGCATGCTTCCCGTATCGAGCCTGTTAAGGTTGTTAAGCCCAAAGTCGTAACCGGATTTAAGGGAGTATCTTTTCCATTGTACGCCACCACCAAGGCCGATTTGAAGATTTAATCTGTTCAATTGGTAATCCTGGTCTGTTCCATTATATACATTGACTGAACGCGGTAGCACATAAAAAGGACTAGCTGGACTGTAAGTTTGTGTTGAAGTGATTTTCATATTTTGAAATAATCCGAAATTCAGATTAGCACCTCCAAATCCAAAAAGTTTAAGATTTTTATTAAGTGGATAATTATAGATCAGGCGGATTGGTACGTCCAAAAAGTGACCCTGAGTTGTATAAGTAACAGCTGCTGAATTCGGATATTTTTGAATCTTGTCTGAATAAACAAAATTATAAAGTACACCTGTCAGCAAACTTAGATTATTTTTTAAATCATATTCGGCCGTTCCGCCCAGTTGAACACCGTTAAAAAAAGTGGAACTAATGCCCGCTCCTGTACGTACCGGATTGTTGTAGCCCACTTGCAGGCGATAAGTTTGAGCATTTAACGAACAAACTGCTATCAGTAAAACGAGAAGTAAGCGAATTTTTAATACAGATTTCATACGAATGATTATAAAAAATTATTCAAATTTTTCAGGTAGCAAAGATAGATTTTTTTTAGCAATTTATAACCATAACAGGACAACGTTAATCAACACATTATCTGTTTTTAACGAACAGCATCTGGTCTCTTAACTTGTTTTAGTCTTATTGACCCTCAATACATCCTTAAAACGCTGAATGGGCAGTTTTATTTTCTTTTTTTTTAATTTATTTCAAGAGCAGTTTACCTTATTTTTTTACTTCATTTGTTCGTAGTTCCTAGGGGGTTGCCTGGGGGTTGCCTGGGGGTTTCGAGGGGGTTAGGAGGGGTAAACCTCTCTGAACCCCCTCGAAACCCTCTTTGATGTCTCTCTATTTTCCCTTTATATCTAAAACAGATGTATATATGGTCCTTCAGTACTTTCATTGCAAATTAAATGTATCTCCGCATTATATCCTGTACAAGCAAGAACTAAATGACCGGAAAATAGTTAGGAATTCAAATTCCCATAAGGCTTATAAAGTTGATAATAAATTCACATTTCAAGTACATTGTCATAATTAAGTAATTTGCTATATTTGCAAATTAAAAACATACTTATGGGACTATCAATTCATTACAGCGGTCGCATTACCGACAAGCATAAACTGCCTTTGTTGATTGAAGAACTTGAGGAAATTTCAAAAGTTCATGGATGGAAATACTTTATTTATGAAACTGAGTTTCCAATTGGTTATTATACGGATGATGAGCATGATGAGAATCTGTATGGTATCAGCATGAACCCGCCCGAATGCGAACCGGTGGCATTTTCATTTGCGAGTAATGGAAGGCTTTGCGGGCCCATGCAATTTAGTTGTTGGGGTGACAGCACCGACGAATCCGAGCGGAAATACCTGTATATGAATTCGATAAAAACACAATATGCAGGTGCTGAAATACATAAAATGGTTATCGGGCTTTTCCGGTATGTAGAATCCCAATATCTGTCTGATTTTAAGATGAACGATGAAGCTCAGTTCTGGGAAACAGGTGACGAGAGTCTCCTTGTTGAAAATTTTAGATTGAATACTGAATTGATAAATAGTTTTACTGAAGTCTTAAGCGTTAATACCAGACATGAAGATGAAGATATTGATACTTACCTGGAAAGGATCATCAGGGTGTTTAGGGGTAAAAGAGATGAATCAGGTTCTGAGAATTCAAATGAAACAACAACGGATTAACAGATAAAGATTGATGTTGTTTTTCAAGTCCGTATATTTTCGGATAAAATAAAGGAAATTGAAATACTGGTGAATGAATTATATTGAAACATGGAAGATATTTCAATTGAACCCAGGAATCAATTGAATGATAGAATAATATAATAAAAAATAAACGCCTGACAGATGTTACTCTATCAGGCGTTTAACTGGTTTTTGTGGAGCTGGAGGTACTTGAACCTATTCCATTTTATCCCTATTAGTCAATACGTTATATTTCTTGTAAATTAATTGTTACGATTTAGTCCCAAATTTTTTGACTTCATTTTGGCTGCCTTTGTCATTGGTGTGGCTGGCAATTATTTCGTATTCAAAATTAGGCTATTTTTTTGATGTTACCTAATATTATACGGTTAATTTGTATCTAAACTCAATTTCAAAACGAAATCCAAAAAATACTGATTGATTAAATCGGTAATAAGGCACAAAATTCTAACTCAATTCTCTTCTCTTTTTCAAACTCTCTATTCTTAGTGAATGAAATTGAGTTTTATTTCCCCATCTCTTTTATTTCCAGATATATTGAATATAAAACCAAAGGTATTACACTTTCTACCAACTGTAGAAAGGCGAAGGAAGCTTAATCAATAGCCTTTCTGCTAAAGGAATAACATATAACTGAACTTTTACATAAATTCCTACAAATCCTTTTTTTTGAATTATCAAAATAAATCAACGTATATTATACTGATATAGAATTATTGTTGTATTTTTGTGTGCAATATACCCCTACAAAGAGGGTTAATTGAATGTTTTTTTATTAGGGATTGAATATGAGTGAATCAATAAAACATACATCTGATTTTCTTCGTAGCATTAGAACCAATGGTAGATATGCTTTTACGCTAGAAGATTTGACAAACAATATTCCCAAGTCTATTAAAAATATCAGAAAAGATCTTGATCGGCTTAGAATAAAGGGAGGTATAATCAATATACGAAGAGGTTTTTTTACTATTATACCCGATGAATTTAAAAACATGGGAGTAATTCCTGTTGAGTTTTACATTGATGAGTTAATGAGTTATTTAACTAAGAATTATTATGTTGGGTTATATAGTGCGGCTATGTTTCACGGTGCTGCGCATCAACAGCCACAGGAATTTTATATTGTTTCGGAAAAGCCAAAACCCAGAAAAATCAATAATGAAAGGTTTTTGATTAATTTTACNGAAAAAAGAAATTTTCCATTGTTTGGAATTGAAAAGAAAAAAACGGATACCGGTTNTTTTAANATTTCGAGCAAAGAATTGACTTTTCTTGACCTTATTTATTTTGAACAAGCAATGGGTGGATTAAACCGTATCATGTCAATACTTGAAGAATTATCGGAAGGTATTAACCTGACAAAGATGAAAGAGGTAGTAAAAAATGATTTTCCCTTGAGTGTGTTTCAACGGGCAGGTTATATTGCCGAAAATATTTTAGACAATACAAAATTGGCGGCTATTTTTGCAAATAAATTGGATAAATTAAATACAACAACTATACTATTGAAATCATCGGGCGAAAGAACTGGCGAGAGAAATAGAAAATGGAATATAATCATTAATGCAAAAATAGAAAGTGATTTATGATACTAAAAGTATCTATTTGATTTAGACGACAACAATTGAATTGATTGATAAACCAGAAAAACGAACGACTTTAATTACCCACACTATATGACTGAAAAACTAGATATGACCACCCCCGATGGTGTAACTCAAAACATAGAACACATTGCTGCACTTTTTCCGAATTGTGTAACTGAAACTGCCGAAGGCAAAGCCATTGATTTTGATTTGCTGCGTCAAGAGCTGAGCCGTGATATAGTGGAAGGACCAAAAGAACGCTACCGGCTGGAATGGCCCGGCAAACGTGAAGCCATAGTTACCGCCAATATGCCTACTACCAATACGCTGCGACCGGTGCGGGAAGACAGCGTAAACTTTGACACCACCGAAAACCTATACATAGAAGGCGACAACCTTGAAGTGCTGAAACTTTTGCAAGAAAGTTATTTGGGTAAAGTAAAAATGATATACATTGACCCACCCTACAACACCGGCAATGACTTTGTGTACCGCGATAATTTTGCACAAAACACCGACGAGTTTAAAGCCGATAGCGGCATGACCGACGAGTTGGGTAACCGACTGGTGGCAAACCCAGAAACAGCAGGACGCTACCACTCCGACTGGCTTACCATGATGTACCCACGCCTGAAACTTGCCCGCAATCTTATGATTGATGAAGGAGTGATTTTTATTTCTATCGATGATAATGAGTTATACAATCTCAAAAAGATTTGTGATGAAATCTATGGTGAATTCAATTATAGAGGAACAGTAGTAAGAGCTACAGGACAAACTACAGGTCAGGATAGCGGAGGATTGGGTAGTTCCTTCGATTATATTTTAGTTTATACAAAAGAAGCTCTTATTGATTTGGGTGGATTGCCATTGACAGAACATGATTTAAAACGATTTGAAAATGAAGATTCAAGGGGGAAGTATGCGTATGATCAAATGAGAAAAACAGGGAGTAATGATAAAAGAACTGATAGACCAAACATGTTTTACTCAATAAAAGATCCAGATGGAAATGATATTTATCCAATTGCTCCTGCAGGTTATGAAAGCTGCTGGCGATTTGAGAGAAAAACCTACGAGAAATTGTTAAGTGAGGATTTTATTCTTTGGAAGAAATCTAAAAGAGGAGATGACGAAATATGGTGGCCGTATGTTAAATATTATTTAGAGGGGAGAACTAAACGTCCTTCGCCACTTTGGACAACATTAGAAGGGAACAAAAAAGCTGCTAGGGATTTACGTGAAGTATTGGGAGAGAAGTATTTTGATTTTCCCAAACCAATTGAGCTGCTTACAACATTATTGCAGATAGTACCTAATAATGAGGATAATCAAATGATTGTTCTTGACTTCTTTTCCGGTTCTGCCACCACCGCCCATGGCGTTATGCAATTAAACGCCGAAGATGGTGGTAACCGTAAGTTTATCATGGTGCAGTTACCTGAAAAAACGGATGAAAAAAGCGAAGCGTATAAGGCAGGTTATCATAATATCTGTGAAATAGGGAAAGAGCGGATACGCCGTGCCGGCGCCAAAATTGTAGAGACGCAAGGCATAGCGTCAAAAAAAGAGCAGGGAAAAGGTGTATCGTTATTTGACACAGAACACGAAACACAAAACAAAATAACAGATATTGGTTTCCGTGTTTATCGCCTAGATACCAGTAATATGCAGGATGTGTATTATCGTCCGCAAGATTACAAACAGGAAATGATGGATGAGCTATTTGCCAACCACATTAAACCAGAAAGAACGGCTGATGACTTGGTGTCACAGGTAATGTTGGACTGGGGCTTGCCATTGTCGTTGCCAATAGAAAAAACAGAAATAACAGGTAAAACCGTTTACAAAGTAGATGGTAATGCACTGTATTGTTGCTTTGATGATAATATTGACGAAGCCTTTGCACGCGCGGCGGCTGCTTTTGCCCCACTCCGCATCGTGTTCCACGATCACTCCTTTGCCAGCGATACGGCTAAAGAAAATGTAAGACAGTTGCTGAAACAATTGAGTAACGATACGGAAATGAAGGTGGTGTAAAAAGCCCTTTTAAATCCCCCGAAGGGGAAAATGAAATATTCTATTAAAAACCAATCAAATTATAAATATATGTATTTAAAGAAAATCCACTTAGAAAACTTTCGTTGTTACGAAAAATTGGACATGGACTTAGATCCAAGCTTTAATGTCATTGTCGGTGTAAACGGAACTGGAAAAACAGCCATTCTTGAAGCAATTCGCATTGCTATTGGTTCATTATTTTTGGATGTTGATAAATTCAAAGACAAGATTTGGAGTCCGGGTATTCAATCTGACGATGTAAGGCTTAGTCATCTTGAACAACAGTATCCAGTGAAGATTTCAGCAATAGCTGACATCAAAGAAATTACCAAAAAATCTCAGGTTGAGTGGAAAAGGACATTAGATGGTAAGGGTGGCCGAACAACAAAAATATATGCAAAAGAAATGGAAATTATTTCTAATGCTTTGCAAATGAAAGTAATGAAGAATGATATTACACAACCAATTCCACTTATTTCTTATTATTCTACAGACCGTTTTAAAAAAGAAAAAAAAGACGTTGGAATTGAGCCAAATGGAACTCGATTACGTGGCTATTACAATGCACTAGATCCAAAGACAAATATTAAATTCTTTTTGGATTTATATTTTACAGAAACAATGTCAGCATTACAGAATAGAACATCCTCTCCAATGCTTGCTGCGGTGAATAGCGCTGCAAAGATTTGTATTGAAGATTGCGATAACCTTATTTTTGACGTAAAGCAAAATGAATTAATGATTCAATTGAAGTCATTAAAAGATAAATTACCATTCCATGTACTTTCTGATGGAGTAAGATCGATACTAGCCATGGTGATGGAAATAGCTTTTCGCTGTTATTTGCTTAATCCACATTTAAATGAAAATGCTGCATTAGAAACTCCCGGAATAGTTTTGATTGACGAAATAGATTTGCACCTTCACCCTGCATGGCAGAAAAAAGTAATTGGTGATTTACGTAAAGCTTTCCCAAAAATGCAATTTATCGTAACTACCCATGCACCATTGGTAATTGGTTCATTAACAGAAGGAAAAATATTCAGTATCAGTGATAATATAGCATATGATTTTCCATTGCAATATGGACAGGATGCAAATTCTATTCTTAACGAAATGGGTACTTCTGAAATGGAAGATACTTTGAAGTCAGAATTAAATCAATACTTTTTGTTGATAGAAGCTGGTCATGGGAAAGAGGCTAAAGCCCTTGCTTTGCGTGCAGAATTAGAGAAAAAGCTTGGTAAAGAACACACTGAATTACAGCGTGCCAATATGATGTTGAGTTTTTTTTAAATGTATAGGATATGAGATATATTCGGAAAAGACCAACACCCCAAATAATAACCAACTGGATTAATTTGCGGAATAGTGCAATACCACCTCAACCTATTGTTTATAATGAATTTGACAAGAAAAGTGACTTAAATCAGCTACTTCGGGAAGATCAACACCATATCTGTTGTTATTGCCAGCAAATACTGACTCATTTTCAAGGAGAAAATATTGGTGGAAGTCACAACGAGCATCTTGAACCTCAAAACGGACCATATGCTAAACCTCTTTTACAAATGGATTATGACAATATTTTTGCGTGTTGTAATACTACGATTGGTATGGGCAAAAAGGAAAAAAATAAAAGGCATTGTGGTGATAAAAAAGGAGAGTTGCTAATAAGAGGGTTTATTCAGGAGCCAACTTGCACAAACAGTTTCAAATACAATAACCTAGGCGAAATTCTACCAAATGGAAGTTATCCTTCTTTTAAAGAATATCAGGCAAATCGGAATTCATTGTCGAAAGATGAATCAGAGGCACTTAATACACTTGAAGTCTTGAATCTGAATAGCGTAACATTGGTTAATGATAGAAAAAAAGACTTTGATAAATTATTCAAAGTTATGGTTCGTTTAAACAAACAAATTATAGATCAAAAAATCATTGATTTTCAGCAACTAACACATTTTCCACGTTATATAGATATGTTGTTATATTATATGAGAAAGAAAAAATAGAAAGCATATATTTTTCGTCCAAAAACTGACATTATGGCAAATAAAGGTTTTCACAAATTACACAGTAATGGTACAAGAACCAAGTTGGAGATATTTGATAAGTATTTTAAAGAGAGTTTACCTGTATTTATTCACTCTCCATTTTTTGAGAATATTTATATCTACGATTTATTTGCCGGAAAAGGAAAAGATGAAAATGGCGATTACGGAACTTCGTTGAATATTTTGAGTGGAATTGTTCCTCATTGTGATGCCATTAAGCAAAAGGGAAAAAATATCTATGTTATTCTAAACGATAAAGATGAGCACGAGACGCTATCGGATAATGTGAATGAGTTTTTAAACTTATGTGGTGAAAATTGTGCAGCTGGTGAATGTATTCTCAAAAATGGTAAGAATCTTATTGTCAAATCAAATGATTTCGAGAGTTATTTCAACAATACAATCTATCCTGTACTTAAAAACAAACAGAATTCTGCAAAGATTGTTTTTCTTGACCCATTTAATTTCATAATGAATGAACCGCTTTTTAAAAAGCTTACTTCATTAAAATCCACTGATTTTATATGTTTTATGCCCTCTTCATATTTAAGGCGATTCAGAGCAACAAAAGCATTTGATAATTTTATAAAGAAAGAACATTTGAATTTTGATGACAGTAGACCAAACGAATGTCACCGAGATATTGCTCAGTATTTTGAATCATTAGTTACAGACAAAGAGTATTATATTGGTCATTTTTCAATTCAATACGAATCTAATTATTACGGTGTCATTTTTGGAAGCAACCATACTTTTGGTGCAGAAAAATTTCAAAAAGTATGTTGGGATATAGATGAAACAACCGGTGAGGCCGATTATAACATTGATAGAGTATTAACGTATCAAGGACAAACAGTTCTTTTCGAAGAAGATTCAATACCCGAAAAGACAAAAAAATTTAATGACGAATTGAGAAAAAAAATATTAGGTGGAGTAATTAAAACAGATGTAGAAGCCTATAAATTCGCGCTATCAATACGCTGTTTGCCAAAAATGGCTGCAACAGTACTAAAAGAGTTGATGTTGGAAAACAAAATTGAAAAGTTTAAAACCAAGTCATCAGATATTCATAAAATAATCGAACCAATAAATATTGTACTAAAATGAAACAATCAAAGATTGAATGGACTGAAGCAACATGGAATCCATCCGTAGGTTGCAATAAAATATCTACTGGTTGCAAGCATTGTTATGCAGAAGTAATGGCTCGTCGATTACAAGCCATGCGTACACCGGGTTACGAAAATGGTTTTGAATTTACCATTTTACCTGACAGGTTGGATATGCCTTTTAAAGTAAAAAAACCTACAAAGTTTTTTGTAAATTCCATGAGTGATTTATTTCATGAGAAAATGCCTTTCGAATACTTGGATGCGGTGTTTGAAACTATCAGACAAACACCTCGGCATCACTATCAGATTTTGACTAAGCGTGCTAATATCCTTGCCGATTATTTCAAAGACAGACTTGTGCCTGATAATGTTTGGTTGGGTGTAACAGTGGAATCTGTAGAAGTAAAACACCGAATGGATATACTGCGAAAAATACCAGCCAAAATACGGTTTATTTCAATGGAACCATTGGTATCAGATTTGGGAGAATTGGACTTGACTGATATTCACTGGATTATTGTTGGCGGGGAAAGTGGCAATCAGGCACGACCGATGGATGAAAATTGGGCTTTGAATATAAAAAAACAATGTGCAGAACAAGAAGTCGCATTTTTCTTTAAACAATGGGGAACATGGGGTGTAGATGGTATTAAGCGTAACAAAAAGGCTAATGGAAGTACACTTTTAGGCAAAGAGTGGAAAGAAGAGCCGAAAGTGGCGTGAGAGCAATATATCAAATTCGTTTTTACGAAACACACCGTACATAAAACGGAATATGGAACATAAAATGTAATTTTGCAATTTAGAAATTAGTAAACAGTAAATTATGAGCAATATGGATGAATTAAATTTCAATACTGATGACCCAATCATTGATCCTGAAGACACATCCTCTGGAGGTGAAACAATTACACACCCATTTAATCCGAATGAGATTGATATTGAAACACCACCATTTACAATAGGTTATTTGATTGACCGAATTGAACACAATGAAATCAATATGAATACTGATTTTCAACGTGAAAATAATCTTTGGACTGAAGAAAAGCAAAGTCGCTTAATTGAATCTATCTTACTAGGGTTGCCCTTACCTGCATTTTATTTTGACACATCAAACAAGCAGTGGGATATCATTGATGGTTTGCAAAGATGTTGTTCTATTGAAAATTTTTGTGTAAAAAAGAATTTAAAGTTATCTGGACTTGAGTTTTTAAAAGAAAAAAATGGTCTGCCATATTTGGAAGGTAAAGGCTTTGATGAATTAGATAGAACACTGCAAAGAAGTATAATTACACGACCAATAACAGTTAACTTGATAAAAAAGGCACATAAAGATGTCCGGTTTATTTTGTTTAAAAGACTGAATACTGGTGGACTTGAATTGAAAGATGCAGAAATTAGAAATGCTGTATATCAGGGCATTCAAGCTGAAACTATAAATAGATTAGCGAAACTAGACGAGTTTGTAATTGCAACAGTTGGGAAAGTTCCTACAAAACGCATGGAAGATCGCGACTTTGTAAGCCGTTTTATTGCATTCTATTTGAAGGACTTTACTGAATATGAACCTGGCTTAGACTCTTTTATTAATTCCACTATGGCAACATTTGCCAAAACTGATAAAACCCAACTTGAAAGAGATTTTAAGAGTGCTTTAGAATTAGCTATTGATGTTTTTGAAAATGATGCATTCCGAAAAAGAACAGATTTACTACATGGAAGAAGGCCTTTGAATAAAGCATATTTTGAAGTAATAACTGTAACTTTTTCAAAACTAAATGACTTTGAAAAAGAAATAGTTCTTGCAAACAAAGAAATTCTGAAAGAAAATTTAATCACATTGATGAATAACCCCAGATATAATAATTCATTATCCGGCGGTACAGGTACAAGGGATAGTGTCAATATCCGTTTCTCGTGGTTCAGACAAGTTTTAAATAAAAGTATAAACGGTCAAAAAATAAGAATAAACGATGATAACAAAATTGAAGATATCGAACTTTAAGTCGCACCAAAATACTGAACTTAATACAGGTGCTTTGACATTATTGTCTGGGGTAAATAGTTCTGGAAAATCAAGTGTTTTGCAAGCTCTTTTGTTACTTCGTCAAAGTTATAAAAAAGGGAGATTAAGTGCAGGACTCGATTTGAATGCACCGCTATGTGATATTGGTAAAGGTATAGATGCGCTCAACCAGTTTTCAGAAAATGAAATTATTAATTTTAGTTTTGATATTGATAAGACAAAGAACTATGATTTCAACTTTAATGTTAATAATAGGTATGAAGATACTTTAATTCCCAATAAAGTACCGTTGATATTAGAATCAACCCTTTTAAACCTTCCTTTGTTTACAAATAATTTTCAGTATCTGAGTGCTGGACGTATTGCAGGTGTTGATCTATATCCTATGGATAGTTACGCGGTTGAAACAGAAAAGCAATTGTCAGTCAATTATGGTCAAGGTGAACTTGTTGCACACTTTTTGGAATATTATGGTAACCATAGAGATTTCAATATCGAATCAACACTTCTTTTACACAAGAGTACTACAAGCAAGAAATTATTAGATCAAACAATTGCATGGGAAAATGAAATTAGTCCACGCCTTACCATGACTACTAAAAAAGAAGCTGACAAAGTTACCATTGATTATGGTTATAAAGGTGTGGGAAGTCATGCTCCAACAAAAGACTTGAAACCTAAGAATATTGGTTTTGGTATATCTTATTCTTTATCAATTGTCGTTGCTTTGCTGTCTGCTCAACCTGGGGCATTATTGATAATAGAAAATCCAGAAGCTCATCTGCATCCACGAGGACAATCCAAACTGGCCGAATTAATTGCTCGTACAGCAAAAAGTGGTGTTCAGATTTTTATTGAATCACATAGTGATCATATCTTCAATGGGATACGTAAGGCAATTCATGCAGGCTTAATTGATAATAGTATTGCAAAAATTCATTTCTTTGAACTTGATGAACAGAATACATCAAGAAATACAGAAATTCAATTCTCGGATAGGGGTCGAATAATAAATACCCAATCAGGTTTGTTTGATCAGTTTGATGATGATTTAGATGAATTATTAGACCTGTAGCTATGGAGATACTGATAAACGAATTATCGCTAAAAGGTCAGTTTAGTACTGTTGACGAATTTATAGTAGTTGCACTAAAACCATTATTATCACTTCTTCAGCAATATGATTCTACAAGAGATATATTATTGAGAAAATATGATTTATATGATTGTAAAGTAACTTCTACAGTCACGCTTCACGCTTTGTTTAAAGGGTCATATTCCAGGACATGTGATGAAATAAGAAAGTCCAAATCGCAACTGGCTGCCTTAATGGATGACCCATATTGGCAAGATAATAGAAAACACGATCATCCTGATACTTACAAGTTCAATACAAATGTTATTTTTGATTCCTCTTTAGCAGAAAGCTGCGAAAGAGATAGGGTTGTTATGTCATTTATTAGTGATGAATATAATAGTACTACACTTGACGTTGCAAAGAATACATCTACTATTCTAATAGATAATTTATTTAATCATACGCACTTGTATACTCTAGTTCGTGCTCGTGGATTAGTTGTAGCTTTTTCATTGACTGATACTTCTCGATTTAAGAAGACCAATTTCGAAAGGCAAGGACAGCTCGTTTACAAAGAACTGAGAACAAAATGCTTTTGGTATTTGGATAATTTGCATAGAAATCATTATGAAGTTTTTGACTCCAATGAAAGTCATTTAGGAATAGCTGATTTATCAGGGAAAGTTGATACTTCAAAGCGTGAAAACGGTCGAATATTATGAAACTACAATTTAAAGAACAAGCCTTTCAGTTGCGTTCCGTGAAAGCGGTGTAGAAAATCAACAATCAATCAATAGTCAAATATGGCTTTACCTATAAACATAGAAGATTTGGTGCATGGTGCCACCGTGGAATGGGAACGCCTGGAGTTTAAACAAGGTTGGAATCCAGAGGATGTACTTCATTCGGCATGTGCCTTTGCCAACGATTTGCACAACTGGGGTGGAGGTTATATTGTAATCGGTATTGCCGAAAATGAAGGTCGACCTATTTTTCCTCCGACTGGTTTGGAATCCGAACAACTGGATTCTATTCAGAAAAAAATACTTGAGTTGGGGCATAAAATTCAGCCCAGTTACTTTCCAGTAATACAACCGTACATTCTACAGGGAAAACAGATTCTGGTATTATGGTGTCCTGCAGGAGATAACAGAATGTACACCGCACCAACCTCGCTTGGGAAGGAATACGGAAGAGAACCATACGTTCGTATTGGCTCCAATAGTGTAATTGCCAGAGGGGAAACTTTGCGTCAACTTCAGGAATTGACGGCGCGTATCCCGTACGATGACCGCATCAATCAGCTATCCTCACTACAAGATATGGATTTGGGACTTATTCAAGCCTATCTACATGAAGTGAAAAGTGATTTATTGGAGGAAAGTAAAACAATGAGTTTTGAAGATTTGTGCCGCGCCATGCTTATTGCCAAAGGTGCCAACGAAAATATCAGGCCTGTTAATGTGGGCTTGTTGTTTTTTTGTAAACAGCCGGAACGCTTTTTTAGTCGTTGTCAAATTGAATTGGTATGGCACAAAGAGGATTCGGGTTCAAATTTTTCCGAACATTATTTCAAAGGACCTTTGCAAAAACAACTNAGGGATGCATTGTCTTTTCTACANACTAATATTATTTCCGAACAAGTCATAAAGCACGGCAATAAAGCAGAAGCNGATCGCTTTTATAACTTTCCGTATGCTGCCGTGGAAGAAGCATTATCCAATGCCGTATATCACAAGAGTTANGAAATCGGTTCNCCCATTGAAGTTCAGGTTTGGCCAGATAAAATAGAAATACTGAGTTATCCGGGTCCTGTTCCACCTGTAAATGCAACGGTTTTAAAAACTCAGAAAAGAATTGTCTCCCGCGAATACCGCAATCGCCGTATAGGTGATTTTCTAAAAGAACTTGGACTTACAGAAGGTCGTGGAACTGGTTTCCCAACTATATACAAGGTAATGGCAGACAATGGCTCATCTGACCCTATATTTGATACCGATAAAGATTTTACTTGTTTCTTAACAACATTACCGGCTCATCTTATGGTTGGTAGCCAAGAAAGTAACGGAGAAAGTAACGGTCATAATAAGTTGTCACTAAGCAGAATAGAAGATATTATTATTTTTAGTAACGGAGAAAGTAACGGAGAAAGTAACGGAGAAAGTAACGAAGTAATAGAAATTATTAAAACAGAAATCCATGATAGAGTGGTGGAGATGCTTGAACTACTTAGTACGTGGATGAAAAGAGATCTTTTGTTCGAGATGATGGAATTGAGTAATCAATCAAAGAATCGGTCAAAATACCTTGACCCATTAATTAAAATAGGATGGGTAGAGAAACAATATCCAGAAATTAATAATCGAAATCAGACTTATCAGATTACTACATCCGGAAAAAGAATTCTATCCTTGATAAAAAAATAGTAATGAAACTAAAACAAGCTTATTGACCCGAAAGTAACTAAGAAAGTAAGAATATCCTGGAAATAATAGATTGATATTGAGCTGAATATAATATATACAGGTTTCTGGTAACTAAGAAAGTAACTAAGAAAGTAACTAAGAAAGTAACTAAGAAATAAAACCGAATAAACCAGTCTTTGATTTTGATGAAGTAGACTATAGCCAAAAATACAAATGAAACTACAATTTAAAGAACAAGCTTTTCAGTTACACGCCGTAAAAGCGGTGGTGGATGCATTTGCAGGACAAACCTTGCAAACGGCAAAGTTTACACTGGAACGCACCAAAGAAATATTACGCAAATCGAAAAATGCCGAAACTGGACTGCAAAGCATAGCTTATGAGGAGGAGATAAACGAAAGTATCGGTTATCGTAACCGTCCCATAAGCATTACCGAAACACAGGTCCTTGAAAATATCCAAACCGTACAGCGACAAAACGAACTGATAGAAAGTACAAGCATTGAACGCCCCAAAGGCGAAAAATCAGGCTTTCACCTAACCATTGAAATGGAAACCGGTACTGGTAAAACCTATACCTATATACGCTCCATGTACGAACTGCACAAACATTACGGTTGGAGTAAATACATTATCATTGTGCCTTCCATAGCTATTCGTGAGGGAGTTTTCAAATCGTTTGAAGTAACACAATCGCACTTTCAGGAAATATACGGACACAAGATAAAACCATTTATCTACAATTCGGCACGTCCACAGGATATTGAAAACTTTGCTGCCGATAGTCGCATTAGTGTAATGATTATCAATACACAAGCATTCAATGCTCGTGGCGAAAATGCCCGTCGTATTGATATGGAGTTAGATCAATTTGGTTCACGACGCCCCATTGAGATTATAGCTCAAACCAATCCGATATTGATTATTGACGAACCGCAGAGCGTGGATGGTAAACAAACGTTGGAATCCATGCAAAAATTCAATGCGCTGTTTACCTTGCGCTATTCGGCTACTCACAAAGAAATGTACAATCAGGTGTATAGACTGGATGCTTTGGATGCTTACAACCAAAAATTAGTGAAACGTATAAAGGTAAAAGGAATTAACCTCAAAGGTTCTACCGGAACTACCGGATACTTGTACCTCGAACGAATTGAGATAAGTAGCGGAAAACCGCCAGTGGCGTTGGTGGAATATGAAATACGACAAGGTGAACAAGTAAAACGGGTACGGAAACCACTGACTGTGGGCGATAATCTGCATGAACTTTCGGGAGGAATGCCTGCCTATCAGGGTTTTAATGTGTTGAATATCGATGCCTATCTGGGTAAAGTGGAAATTGGAAGTCAGGTGCTTTATCCGGGCGAAGCGGTGGGCGATATGAATGAGAAAGATTTCCGACGCATTCAGATACGTGAAACGATACTCTCACACCTCGAAAAGGAAAAACAACTCTATGCCAAAGGGATTAAAGTGTTGACATTGTTTTTTATCGACCATGTGGAAAAGTACCGCCAATATGACGAATTGGGCGTAGAAGTTCAGGGCGAGTACGCTCAGATATTTGAACAAGAATATGCAGCCATTCGGAGCGAATTTCTTGATTTATTTCAACAACAATACAACGAATACCTACACAAACATTCGATAAAAGAAAGTTATCGTGGCTATGAACCAAGCAATTACTTTGCTTACCTGAACCGCGATGATGCTTCAAATATTCACAGCGGTTATTTTTCTATCGACAAAAAAAGCAAACGGGTCATTGATTCTACTGTGAAACGTGGAAGCGAAGAAAGTGACGACCAAAGTGCTTATGAGTTGATAATGAAAGATAAAGAGCGTTTGTTGAGTTTCGACGAACCGGTACGTTTTATCTTTTCGCACTCGGCACTGAAAGAGGGTTGGGATAATCCCAATGTGTTCCAGATTTGCGCTTTGAAACATTCCGATGCAACCATTCGTCGCCGTCAGGAAGTGGGACGTGGTATGCGACTTTGTGTGAACTTAGACGGTGCACGTCAGGATTATGATACCATTGGCGATGAGGTGCAGGAAATAAATGCACTCACTGTAATTGCCAGCGAAAGTTACGAAGCTTTTGCCAAGGGCTTGCAAAACGAAATTGCGGATAATCTGAAAGAACGTCCACAAAAAGCGGACTTTGAATTCTTTTTGGGCAAACTGCTCACCAACGAACAAGGCGAAAGTGTGCGCTTAACCAAACAGCAGACAGAAAAGTTGGTGTTGAAATTGGCTATTGGTGGAATTATCAACGAAGAAAACAAACTGACGGAAGCTGGTCGCGAAGCCATTGCACAAGGACAAATTCCACTACCGGAGGAATTGAAAAAATACAGTGCTGCCATTGGTGGCTTGCTCAACGGTTTATCGTCTGGCGAATTACCTAAAATTGACAATGACCGCAGTACGCAAAGTATTGCACCCAATAAGAATTTCCACAAAGTGGAATTTCAGACTTTGTGGAGCAAAATAAATTTGAAAACAGTCTATGAAGTGCATTTCGACAGCGAAAAACTGATTGAAGAAGCAGTAATTCATATCAACGCCAACCTGACAATTTCCGAACGCTATTACGAAGTGAAAAGTGGAGAATTGGCGGAAAGTACCAAATCGGAATTGGAAAAGCACGAAGGAATTAAACAAACCGCGCGGTCGGTAAAAAAGCTGAATACGGAACTTTACAGTGATACCCGATACGATATTGTGGGTGAAATAGTGGCGCTAACCAACCTTACCCGACGAAGCATTGCAAGCATTTTGAGCAAAATAAAAGAATCGCGCTTTCTGCTTATTGGCAAAAACCCCGAAGAGTTTATTGCCAAATGTAGCACCATTATCAACGAGGTAAAATCGCAACTGATTGTCAACCACATCAGCTACCACAAAACGGACGAACGCTTTGATGCTGCTACCGTTTTTGGCAATGATAGTCGCGCTGTGCTGCAAAGCGATTTGCTGAAAAATCATATCTACGATTACCTGATAACGGACTCCAACATAGAAACGGAATTTGCCAAACAACTGGACACCGCCGAAGAAGTGATGGTATATGCCAAACTTCCTAAATCGTTCTACATTACCACACCTGTAGGTAAATACTCACCCGACTGGGCTATAGTATTCAACCAAGACAAGGTGCGTAATGTCTATTTCATTGCCGAAACAAAAGGCACAGAATCAGAACTCAACTTGCGTGGTGTAGAAAAACTAAAGAAACATTGTGCCGAAGTCCACTTCAACCAAATTAGCAACGACGAAGTGAAGTACCACGTGGTAAAGAGCTATGAGGGTATGTTGGATTTGGTGGGGATGAGATAAGGAAAGGGGTATTTTTATGTTTAGTCATATTGCGATTAAAACAGATATTTCGGTGCTCAGCATCTTAAATTCGAGCAAACCGCTAATGCCCAAATCCTCACCGATATGGAGAATGAAATAGCGAAGCTTGAAAATGAACGGGATAAATACAAAGAACTCAAAGCATGGATGTTGCAGGGGATGCTGACGGGGAAGGTGAGGTTGGTGTAAGAAAATAACCAAAACAATATAAAAATAATATTATGGCAAACAACACATTATTTGGATTAGCATTTTTAAATTTTAATTGGGAAGCTAATAGAAAAGATATACTTGACACATATATACCTTTGGCCTGTGATTGTATAAAAACAAAAGGTACAAATACAATTAGCAGAGATGAATTGAAAGAACTCCTTTTCCAAATATATGGTTTAGCTGTCCCATCAGGAGTAGTTGAAAGTATATTAAAGAGATGTGTGGGAGAAAAATTATTAAAAAAGAACGAAGGGGTTTACTTTGTTGATTGGACTGAAATAAACAAATTAAAAGTTTCAAAACCAAACGATTTAATTGAAGATAATCTTCAAGATATAATATTAAAAATTAAGGAATATGCTAAAAGTCAGTTTGGTATTGATTTTGAAATACAAGAAATAGAAAATGGGTTTATTCAATTTCTTGAAAAATTCGATGCAGATATTATATTGACCACAGATAAACAATTAGATAACATCAAGAAAGTTAGAGATAAAAACAAACTTCAATATGTTATTTCCAAATTTATTATACAATGTCATGAGGGGAAAAGTGTAGATTTTAAAAAGATTGCTAATATTGCTCAAGGTCATGCTATTGCAACAATAGTAGCAAATAGTAATATAAAAACTTATGTTGGGCTTTTGACTGATGTTGTAGTTTATCTCGATGCACCTTTAATATTTAATTTAATAGGTATAAATGGAGTATCAAATTTTGAACTAGCAAAAGAACTTATTACCTCTTTAATTGAAAAGGGTGCTTCAATAAAAGTTTTTTCAATAAATAATGAAGAAGTTACTTCAACTATTAATGATGCGATTAATAGATTAAATTCAAAGAATTTTGACATCCATAAAAGTTCAAGAGTTTTGAGAACAGCCATAAGAGAGTCATATACATCCGCAAAATTACAGTTAAAATTAAATCAAATACCTGACCTATATAAGAAATACAATATATCAGTTGAAGATTCTCCAGAGATTAACCCTCGTTATCAGATTAATGAAAAGAAGTTAATTGAAGTAATAACTGGAATTTATACAAATGGGGGTGCAAAGAATCTTGCTTGGTATCAGGAAAATCAAATTAACAGGGATGCTAAAACTATAGCAAATATCTTTATGCTAAGAGGAGGCACAAATATATCTACATTAAGACAATCCAAGGCAATATTATTAACTACAAACGAAGCAATTGCATTTTCTTCAAGAAATTATCAAATATCAAATTACTCTAATAACTCTATAATTGCCCCATGCATTACAGATGTATTTTTAGCAACAATACTTTGGGCAAATTACCCTTCAAAAAATGACGACATTAACATAAAAAGATTAATGAGTTCTTGTTATTCAAATATAGAGTTAGATAATAAATTGTTTCACAAATTTTACACTGATGTAGAAGCATTACATAAGGAGCAAACAATAAGTGATGAGCAATACTATTTGCTAAGTTCATCAAATTTGACATATAAGTTATTAGAGCGAAAAACATTGAATGATGTTGATGAATATACTGATAAGACAGCTGGTGAAATAGTTGAAGATATAATAAACAGTTACAAACATGGAACTGAAGTCGTAAATAAAAACATAAGGCGTATAGCAAAATATATAGCAAAAATAATCTTCTGGATAATCTGGTCATTGTTAATAGGTCTTGTATTCTTTATTAGATTGATTCTACCATTAATATCTCAAGATATAAGTAATATGTGGAATTGGATAATTTCAATTATTGCAGGTTTACTTGGTGCTTTTGGTCTTTTTAGATGGGTCGGTTTAATTCCTGACAAATCTGTAATAACGAACTTTATAATTGACAAAGTTGAGACTTTGTTGGAAAAAATTCTTAAAAGAGAGTAAATCGGGTCCAAAGAAATCACTACATGCAAACAAGAAACATAAAACCTATCGTAAAAAAGCACAGAGCTTGAAGAATGAAACTAATCGACAACATAAATACCCGTTTAGGCGATGAGCTAAAACAGGATTTGCAGAAAGGAAGTAAACTCTCCATTGCAGCCTCTACTTTCTCCATCTATGCTTTTGAAGCCCTCAAAAAGGAGTTGAAAGAGATTGATGAACTGCGTTTTATCTTCACTTCACCCACTTTTGTGTCGGATAGTATTCAGAAAGAGTTGCGTGAATATTATATTCCTAACATATACAACGAACAGCATTTGTGTGGTGGTGAATTTGAGTTGAGATTGAAAAATGAACTCAACCAACGTGCTATTGCTAAAGAGTGCAGCGAATGGATAAAGAAACGTGTTCGGTTTAAAAGCACTGTCCATGCCGACCGTCCAATAAACGGCATGATACACGTAAAAGGTAATACAACGAATGATGTGGTTTATTCGCCGTTGGCAGGTTTTACTTCAGCCGATTTGGGAACTTCCCCCAATAAAGGATTTACCACTTTTGTGCATAAATTCGATTATCCAGTAAGTGGGCAATACCTCGAACTTTTTGAGCAGATTTGGTCCAACAAAGAGCAGATGCAAGACGTTACGGAACAAGTGCTGGCTTATTTTGAGACTACTTACAAAGAAAATAGTCCCGAGTTTATCTATTTCATAACGCTATACAATATTTTCAATGATTTTCTAAAAGACATTTCAGTGGATAATATGCCCAACGAAGGAGTTGGGTTTAAAGAAACCGTGATTTGGAACAAACTCTATAATTTTCAGCAGGATGCAGTAATAGGAGCCATCAACAAACTGGAAAAATACAACGGTTGCATAGTGGCAGATAGTGTGGGTTTGGGTAAAACATTTACGGCATTAGGTATCATCAAATACTACGAAAAGCGCAACAAAGATGTGTTGGTTCTTTGTCCGAAAAAATTGGCTGACAACTGGAATACCTATTGCAATAACGATAAGAATAATCCACTTCATGCCGACCGATTTCGGTATGATGTACTTTTTCACACTGATTTATCCAGGGAACGTGGAATAAGTAATGGTCGCCATTTGGAAAATGTCAATTGGGGTAATTATGGATTAATTGTGATTGACGAGTCACACAATTTCCGGAATAACAATACCATTGTTGGGCGCGAAAACCGCTACCAAAAGTTGTTGCGTAAAGTAATTCAAGAAGGGATTGAGACAAAAGTCCTAATGCTATCGGCTACTCCGGTGAACAATCGGTTCAACGATTTGAAAAATCAATTGGCGCTGGCTTATGAGGGCTTTGCCGCCAACATTGATGAAAAGTTGGAAACAGAAAGAGGCGTTGATGAAATATTTAAACGTGCCCAAACGGCTTTCAATATCTGGTCAAAATTTCCAAATGAAAACCGCACTACCGAAACTCTGCTTGAACGATTGGACTTTGACTTTTTTGAATTACTGGATAGTTTGACCATTGCCCGTTCGAGAAAACACATTACCACCTATTACGATACTACTGCCATTGGTAAATTTCCACATCGGAACAAACCAATTTCTATACAAAGTTCACTTACAGAAAAGAGTACGCTCAATTATCAAAGTATTGCCGAACAGTTGATGTTACTTAATCTTTCGATTTATACGCCAATCAACTATGTTTTAAAGAGTAAGGTGAAATTATATGCTGAGAAATACGACCAGAAAGTAAAAGCCAGTACTTTTTCGCAAGCCGACAGGGAAAAGAGTTTGCAGATATTGATGCGTATCAACTTACTAAAACGTATTGAAAGTAGTATCGACTCTTTCCGAATTACTGTCGGTGGAATTTTGAATCAGGTTGACTATTATTTGTCTTTAATAGAAAAGAATACTGACGGTACAATTGATGTTGGTTTAGATTCAGAAGATGAAATTGACGATATGGATTTGGACAACGATTGGGGTGATGAGGAGAATATAATTGGTAAAAAGATAAAAATTCATCTTTCGGATGTTGATAAAACTCGTTGGAAAGAAGATTTAACCGCTGATAAAGAGGCTTTGGAGGCTTTATTGACACAAACTGAAAGTATTTCTACAGGTGGCGATAAAAAACTGTCATTGCTCAAAAAGCTGATAAGCGAAAAATTAGAACAACCTTTAAATCCTGGCAATAAGAAGGTAATTGTTTTTACAGCCTTTGCTGACACAGCCAACTATCTTTACGAGGCACTCAGTAAATGGATGATGGAACAATACAAATTGCATACAGCAATTATTACCGGTAGCAAATGTAAGAGTACATCTCCTCATATTCATGCCGATTTAAATACTTTATTGACTTGTTTCTCCCCAGTGTCAAAGGGGAAAGAATTGTCATTCCCAAATCTAAATGAGGAAATTGATTTATTNATTGGTACTGACTGTATTTCNGAAGGTCAGAACTTACAAGATTGTGACTACCTAATCAATTATGATATTCACTGGAATCCGGTNCGNATTATACAACGTTTTGGNCGAATAGACCGTATTGGATCTAAAAACGATTCAATTACATTGGTCAATTTCTGGCCCGATGTCTCATTGGATGCTTATATCAACCTCAAACAAAAGGTAGAAAGTAAAATGTTGATTACTAACCTGACAAGCACTGGCGATGATAATATTCTTAATACTGAAGAAAAGGACTTAGAATACCGTAAGGCTCAATTGAAAAGATTGCAGGATGAAGTAATCGATTTGGAAGATTTAAGAGAAGGGGTTTCAATTACTGATTTAGGGCTGAACGATTTTAGAATCGATCTGTCTAATTTTATAAAACAGTACGGCGTTCAAAAAAGTATTCCCGGTGGTCTTTATGCTATTGCAAAACAAACTGATGGATTTGAGTCAGGCGTAGTATTCATTCTGAAAAACATAAATAAGGAAGTAAATATTGACAAGCAGAATCGTTTACACCCTTTTTATTTGGTTTATATTAAGAATAATGGCGCTGTGATATTTAATCATGCTCAAGCAAAGAAAACTCTTGATGCTTTGCGACTTTTATGCAAAGGCAATCAAGAACCTTTTGCAGAACTGTGTACAGACTTCAATAAAGAAACTAGCGATGGAAGAAAAATGAAACCCTATTCTGACTTATTAGACCAGAGTATCAAGTCAATTTTACATACCGAAGAGGAAAAAGATATTTTATCACTTTTCAAAGCTGGAGGTACAACTGCTCTGGGAAGTAAAATAAAGGGGAAAGAAGATTTCAAATTAATTTCATTTGTAATTGTACGCTAATCTAAAGTCTATGTTTGATTTACCTGCTTCAACCATTGTGGATAAGACAATTCCAAAAAACACCTTTGATGAATATGCCACATCTAAACAAAAAAGGTTGTTTACCAATGTGGTAGCAAAAATAAAATGGGCTAATAAGCTTTCGCAGCAAACTATAAATTTGCATGGAAATGAGATAAAAGAAATTCAGATATTTGAGATTGAACTAAAAGAAAGGTCTATTATAAGTGAATTGATATTGTTGATGAACCGTGTTATCCCATATCCTATTTTGTTTGAAATAAAGCATGAAGAGTTTTTGATGTATTCTATTGCACAAAAGCATTCACATCCAACCAATGAGAATCAAGCAGTTGTGGATTGGACATTTACTACAGAATGGAAAACTCAAAAAGAATCAAGTTTTGTTTTGCAATTGGCAAACAATTTGGATTTTGTATTTTCTGAGATTTGTTTTCAAATATCAGGAAAACAATCATTCAAGGATAGAGATGTTATTAAACTTATAGGTATAGGCGCTTAGACCGCAGATTTTCTGACAAAAGATTTTACCTTTGTCAGATGGAAACAAGAGACAAATTTTTAGGATTAAATTCTATAAAGTTCACACTCAGGTTTCATGAAGATGAACCCTGCTATAAATACCTTTCAGAGATTAAATGGGAGAATGGTTATCACTGCAAGAAGTGCAATCATACAGGTTATTGCTCTGGCGTAAAGCCTCATTCCCGAAGATGTGTAAAGTGTGGCTATGATGAAAGTCCTACTTCAGGAACAATGTTTGACAAGTGCAAAATTCCTATTCAAATCGCATTTCACATTGCATTTCGACTTAGTACAAAGAAGAAAGGGATGTCCTCATTAGAGTTGTCAAATGAATTTGAACAACGCCAGAAGACTTGTTGGGAGTTCAAATGGAAAGTTCAGCAAGCAATGCAAAGTAGCTTTAACTACCCACTTACAGGGGAAGTTCATGTTGATGAATGTTTCATTGGCGGAGAAGAAGAACAAAAAAAAGGTCGAAGTAAAGGTAAGAAAAAATTGGTAATAGTGGCACTTGAAAAGTTGCCAATTGATGGAGTTGGAAGGGCATACGCACAAATCATTGAGAATGCTTCTAGCGCTTCATTTCTTCCTTTTTTTAAAGCACATATTTCAAAGGATGCCGATGTTGTTACAGATGAATGGACTGGATATATTCCATTAAAAAATGATTATAAAAAGTTAAAACAAGTTCCTTCGAACAAAGGGAAAAATCAGCCTGATATGCATATTCACATAATGAATTTGAAAGGTTGGTTAAGAGGAATACACCACCATTGCAGTAAGGAAAGATTACAAGGCTATCTTGAGGAATATCATTTTAGATACAATAGACGCAATAATATGGACACAATCTTTGATACCTTACTTAAAAGAATGGTTGAGTATGAGCCAAAACGTTTAAATACAGATAAATAATCCTGCGGTCTAACCGCCTATACCTA